>Ga0164313_10000433_pt1 | contig 33244 bp, 25 predicted proteins | sample GuaBasSedimGuay4_FD_113735 | JGI IMG/M metagenome (GOLD analysis project Ga0164313, IMG submission 113735) | Subseafloor sediment microbial communities from Guaymas Basin, Gulf of California, Mexico - Guay4, Core 4569-4, 0-3 cm | ecosystem: Environmental > Aquatic > Marine > Hydrothermal vents...
AATGATATCCTCGAGGGATCCGAATTCCGCCAGATGGGCGGGTGAGGCGTTGGTTATCAAACCTGATTGCGGAGCGGCCAGTGGCGCCAGGCGGGCAATGTCCCCAACGGCCGAGGCCCCCATTTCGATCACGGCGTACCGATGGCCCGCCGTCAGGCCGAGAAGGGTCAGGGGCAGGCCAAGGCGGTTGTTGAAGTTCCCTTCGGTGGCGCAGGTTGGGCCCGCGCCCGAGAGCATCGCCGCCAGCAGATCCTTGGTCGTCGTTTTACCATTGGTGCCGGTCACTCCGGCCACATGAAGATCAAACCGGCTCCGCCACCGGCCGGCCAGACAGGACAACGCGGCCACCGGATCACCGGTCAGCAGGACACCTGCCCCCGGTGACATTTTCCGCAGGGATGCAGGATCGAATCCCGGGCCCTCGTTTGTTTTTTCCGCCAGCACCCAGTGTCCGGCAGCGGCCACCGCGCCCATGAAATCCCGGCCATCGGCATGATCACCCTTGAGCGCGACAAAGAGCTGACCTGCGGCCAGGTTTCGGGAATCAAGGCCGGCTCCCGCAAATCCACCCGGCAGTTCACCCTGCCGATCCTCCGGGCCACGAAAAGTCGGTCCCCCGGGACCGGATGTTACCGTCCCGGTCAACAATCCTGCTTCCGCAAGGTCCCTCGCCGCCTCGGCGGCGCTGTACAAATCCTTACCCATGAGCCGGATTCCGTTTCATCCATTCGGTGATAATGACCCGGTCGTCCAAATCGACGACGCGTCCGCCAATCAACTGGTAATTCTCATGGCCCTTGCCGGCCACAACGACGATATCGCCCGGCCCCGCCTCGGCCAGAGCCCCTTCTATGGCCTGAGTCCGGTCGATCACCATTTCGCGGCCGACCGCGCGCGGATTTGGGGTTTCATCGAACCCCGCCAGGATATCCCGGCAAATGCCGCCGGGTTCCTCGCTGCGGGGATTATCCGAAGTGATCCAGGCCAGGTCGCTTTCCTGTGCCGCGACGCGCCCCATCAAAGGGCGCTTGCCACGGTCCCGGTCACCACCGCAACCGAAGACAACCAACAAGCGCTGGTCGTTGAGTTCGTCGCAGGCGCGCAGCACCGCGGCCAGAGCATCGTGGGTGTGGGCGTAATCGACCACGGCCAGGCCTCCACCGGGCAGTACAAATCTTTCCAGACGGCCCGGAACCTGGGGCACCCCGCCAAGGGCCTCCGCGCAATCCTTTGGATCCAACCCCAGGGCAATACCGGCCGCCAGAGCCGCGGTCAGATTTTCCACATTGAAACGACCCACCAGAGGGCTGTTTATCTCAAGGGCCAGACCGCGCCAATCCAGTTCCAGCCTTGAACCCTCCAGTTCCAGGTGGGCATCCAGAACACACAGGTCCGCCTTTGACCCCTCATCACAGCCACTCCCGCAGGAAAACCGAATCGTATCCAGGCCCGTGGTGTCCAGGCCGGCCAGTTGTGGATCGTCGTTATTAATGACCAGAACGCCGGGCCTTCCGGTGCCTGCGGATTCAGCGCCCGGGCGCAGCAATTTCATGATGGTTGCCTTGGCCGCCAGATAGTCATCCGGATTCCGGTGATAGTCCAGGTGATCCCGGCCAATATTCGTCATGACCGCCACGTCGAGACCCAGGCCGGCGGTTCTTTCCTGATCCAGCCCGTGGGAAGAAAGCTCCATGGCCACGCTGCGGCAGCCATTGGCGACCATGCGTCCCAGCCAGCTGTAGAAAACCGTTCCCGCCGGAGTGGTCAAGGGAGCGGGTTCAGAAGTTTGCCCGTCATCGTAGGCGATGGTCCCCATCATTCCGCAGGGTCCATGCAATCTGCCCAGCATTTCCCGCATCAGGAAGGAAACCGTGGTTTTTCCGTTAGTTCCGGTGACCGCTGCCGTCCACAATTTTTTGTCCGGTTCACCATTGAGGGCGCGGCTCAGTAAGGCCGGAACCGGGCGTGTTCGATCCACCGTCGCGACCGTCCCGTCAAAATCCTCCAACAGGCGGGAGACGGCGGTCAGGCGATCATCCTGAACGACGAGGGCGCGGCATCCCCGGGCAATGACATCCGCGAGATAATCATGGCCATCGCCCCCGGTGCCGGGGACAGCTACGAATAGTGTATGGGGGTCCACCTGCCGTGAATCCGAAGTAATCTTTTTGATTTCGATATTCCGATCGCCCGTCAACTCGCCGTCGCAAATACCGGCACAAAGCCTGCCGACGGTCAACGCCACGATATTTCCATTTTGATGGTGACAGGCCGTCCATCGGTGGCCCGGCCTACATCCTTGCTCTGGCGCACGGCGTATCCGACGCCCTTGATGATCACGGGCAGCCCCAATCGAGCAGCCAGACTGCTCACCTGGCGGTTGCTCAATCCCGTGAAATCCGGAATGAGGGAAGAGTCCGCCCCCGGTGCGCCCCTGGGGTCGGCCACGGCCAGTTCCACCTGCTGTCCCGGCAGACACTTGGTGCCCGAAGCGGGGATCTGCTGAATGACCACGCCGTCCTTTTCCGCCCCCGTCACCCTGAAGCCCGCCGACCCCAACCTTTGGGCGGCCTTGGTGACCGACAAGTGCAACACGTCGGGGACCGCCACCATTTCCAGTTTGTCGGGCGGTGTAAACGGTGAAGTGCGCCCGCCGGGAACGTCGGTCAGCCAATCGGTCGAACGCCTGATCCCCTTGACGATGGAAGAGAACAAAGGCACTGCGCTTTGGGCCGCGTAATGGCGGATGCCCCGGGGTTCGTCCAGAACCGTAAGAATGACCAACCGGGGGTTCTCCAGCGGCACAATACCCGCGAAACTGGCAATATACGCCCCTGGTGTATAGCCCTTATTACCAACGCTTTTCTGCGCGGTTCCGGTCTTGCCGCCGGTGGTGATCCAATCCATTCCCGCACCCTGCCCGGTGCCTTCCAGGACCACGCGCCCCATGGCGTTGCGCAACAGTTCAGCCAGGGCCGGCGCCATGACCCGACGCTTTTCCACCGGCTGGATTTCTTCGATGACCCGCCCTTTGTCATCAAGGACTTCCTTGATCAGGCGCGGTGAATAAAGGGTGCCGCCGTTGGCCACGCTGCAAACAGCGAGCCCCAGCTGCAGTGACGTGACCGCGACTTCCTGGCCGATGGCGATGGTCTGCATGGAGCGTCCCGACCAGGTGTTCACCGGGCGAAGGATACCAGGAAGCTGCCCGTCATAGGCCAGGGTCGTGGCCTGCCCAAAACCAAAATCGGTCAGGTCGCGGTAGAGTTCGCTCTTGCGAAGATTCCCCACCGCCTTGGCAAAAAACACGTTGCTAGAAATGGCAAATGCTTCCATCAGTGACAGGTTGCCATAGGAATGGTCCCTGTCATTGCGGACGTAGATGTTCTCGCTCCTGGTGTTGTCACAATTGAACACCGTGGCCGTATCGATGGCGCTGTTGCGAAGCAATGAAGCAGTGGAAAATATCTTGAAAACCGACCCCGGCTCGTACTGGTAGGTGAAATTGCGATTGATCCAGATGGCCGGATCCGCGTGCCTGCCGCGGCGGGTTTTCAGCAGGGGCCAGCTGGCCGAAGCCAGGATGTCACCTGTTTCCGGATCCAGGATCAGGACCGAACCGCCGACCGCTCCGCACTCCTTCACGCTGCGGGACAATTGTTCTTCGCAAATTACCTGAAGATCGGTATCCAGGGTCAGGGTGAGGCTCTGTCCGTGGATGGCCTTTTCGATTTCCACCCGTCCCATTTTCTTGTGGGGATCAGCCGTCCTTATTTCACGGGCCTTGCCGGTACGCCCGGCCAGGTAGCTGTCCAGGCTGTGTTCCAGCCCCGTGGCCACGGCCTGATCGGGGTCTTCCCGGTGGAATCCGATCAGGGAGGCCGCCACCCCGTCGGTTGGATAAAGTCGCGAAGACAGCGGTTCCAGGGTGACCGCCTGTTGCCCCTCTTCTTCCAGGCGCAGTTTCTGTTCAGAAGTCAGGACCACATCCGACGCCAATACCACGTGGGATTTCCCCGCCCCCGAAATCTTTTTTCGGATGCGTGCCCTGTCTCCCCTCAGCACCTCGGACAAAAGAACCGCCAACGCTCCGGAGTCGTCCACACAGGATCCTGAAACCCCGACCCTCCAGGTTGTCACGGAAAGGGCCAAGGGCTGGCCGTGGCGATCGTACAGATTCCCCCGCTCCGCCTTGACGGGAATCAAACGCTCCCACTGGCTCAGCGCCTTGGCCCGATACTTTTCGTGCTCAAAAACCTGAATGTGGATGATACGACCGGCCAGGATGATACCCGCGGTCAGCATTAAAATCCTCAGAGTCCGGAACCGTCTGCCATCCATCGTCCGCTTGCTCATTGCGGAACCTCGCCCTGCAACACTGTCTCCGGTTCATTGCGGGGAGTCAGCGAAACCATCGATCCAACCACCAGTCCAACCTGATCATCCGCTGCCTGGACAAGGCTGCCACCGCCGAACTTGCTCAGGAATTTTTGCCAAAGACCGGACTCGGCAGTTTTTCTGGAGCCTTCTTCATAAACCAGAACCAGGCCGGGATTTTCCGGCACCACGAGCCCCAGTTCCATGCGTGCCCTGCGGATAACCACGGCCGTGCTGGTGGCGGCGTTCCAGCGGGTCATCAGATGGCCGCTGCCGGCTTCGAGAAACTCCTGGCGAGCCTCGAGGGCCGCGATCTGAGTGCGAAAACCCGTGGTCTGGTTTGAGATGTAGATGGACCCGGCCATGAGAAGCCCCAGACAAAGGGCGCCGAGAATCGTCAGGGTAACCTGGCCTCCGAACAGGCGCCGCCGGTGAGCCATGGTTCGGGTGCAACGGCGGGTTTGCTGTCCCGCCGGACATTTAAGACTGATATCGGGTTTCCACATGCTGCCAATCTCCCCCATCCGGAATCCGTTCCGAACCCTTATGAATGCCGAAAGCCATCAAATGATTTCCGCGGCCCGCAAACGGGCGCTGCGGGCGCGGCTGTTTTGCCTCTCCTCCTGTTCCGAGGCCCGGACCGCCTTGCGGGTCAGAGCTTTTAAAACCTTGCGGTGCCCGCATACGCAACCCGGAATTTCCGGAGGGCACAGGCAGTCGCGTTTTTCCCGGTCGATGAATCTCTTGACCAGCCGGTCTTCCAGGGAATGGTAGGAGATCACCACAAAGACCCCACCGGGACGCAAAAGTCCCGGCAATTTGGCCAGGACTTCAGCAAGCGCGTCGAGTTCTTCGTTTACGGCGATGCGTAGCGCCTGAAAAACCCGACTGAGAACCGGTTCGGGCTTCTTTCCCCGAGGCAGGACTCCCAGGATCACATCGCGCAACTTTCGGGTCGTATCGACGGGACCCTCGGCGCGAGCCCGGACCACAGCCCGGGCAATACGGCGGCTGGCCCTTTCCTCTCCCCATTTCCAGATCAGATCGGCGATCTCGGTCTCGGTGTTTGCCGCCAGCAGATCCGCGGCGGTTGTGCCTGTTTCCTGATTGAACCGAAGATCCAGCGGGCTGTCCGCCCGGTAACTGAATCCCTTGCCCGGATCGTCCAATTGAAAAGAGCTGACTCCCAGATCGAGCAGAACCCCGTCCACCTTTTCCCAGCCGACATCCGCCATGGCTTCGTCCAGGTTCCGAAAGGAAATCTGCTTGCATTTAAGACCGTGGCGGTCGCCCGAGATCCGTCTGCAGGTATCGACCGCCACTAGGTCCAAGTCCAGCCCCAGGACTTCGGCCCCGGCATCAAGCATGGCCAGACTGTGTCCCCCGAAACCGAAAGTGCCATCGATGATCCGCTTTCCCTGCCCCGGCTGAAGAAGGCCGAGGGTCTCATCCTTGAGAACCGGGACGTGCGGGGCATCGTTCATGGCGCCCTGTCGGCGGGCGTCTCGGTCAAAAGACGCCAGGACGAGGGTCCGGTGGGCATAGCGCCCAATTCACGGTCCCAGTCTTCCATGACCAGGATCGCCTTGAGATAATCGTTCCAGTTTTGCAGGAATAGTTGATGACGGTGGTCGCGCAACTTGCGGTGCCAGGCCAGAAGGCTATGAGTCGCGCGGTAGTCCAGATGGCTCAGCCGACTTCCATCCAGAATGATCCGGCAGCCCCTGCGCGCAAGCCGGGGCGCGACCCGGCTGATCAAACGATCTACACCCTGTCGATCCAGAATCCCCGAGAGAGTGACCCAGACAGCCCTTTCCCTGTGTCTGATCTCGATTTCCATTCGGCTGCCCGCGGCCTCCTGCCTTGCGAACTGCCGGGTCATCTCCCTCGGCATGCGGGTTCCTTCCCTGCTGACGCCCCTCCATGGGCTGGTCCAAGATGCGGTCCTGATTGATCCTGAAACTGATGTCGGGCGGGCGCCGATCCGTCGGCGCCCCGCTGCCCGACCTACTCCGGCTGGCCTCCATGCCGCCGGGTTTCAACCGCTGCTTGCAGGTCAGCGGTAGAAATCATCCATGAACCCGGAATCGACTTCGTCGGAACCGGCGTTCAGATTGTCCAGGGAATCCGGATCCCACAGTTCCATGTAGGAACCCATTCCCACTACAACGATTTTTTTGGTGATCCCGTATTTGGCCAGGGTTCCGGCCTGAACGGCCACCCGCCCCTGGCTGTCGGGCTCCACCGTGGTGCTGGCCAGGGACATCTTGCGCTTGTTGGCTCGCAATTCAGCTCCCGGCATGCCTTGACTCATCCGATTGAAATTGTCGATCCACACGGCATAGGGCAGCAAACTCAGGGATCCGTCCGCTCCCTGGGAAATCACGTATTTCTCCTCGACCGGAACCGAGCCTCCTTGCCGGAACCGAAACGGCAAGGCAAACCGGCCCTTGGCGTCCACCGCACGGGTATAGGACCCGTGAAAGGTGAAGGCGGGAGCCTGGTTTTCGTTTGCCGTCGAGTCAAAATTCATGGTTTTCCAGTTTTCCGGTCGTTTTGGGGACTCCGGTGGCCCGAAGGTGGAATTAATGGCGGGTCAGTTCGCATCCTTGCGTTTTTTGGCCGATCCATCGGCCCCCGCCATCAAATTCCCCACAAATCACTTTTATTCACCACCCGTCACCACCGGACAATAACGGCCCCCCACTGGGGTGTCAACCTTCTTTGTAAAATAAAAGCCATTTATTTTGTGCTTTTCAGGAATGGAAAATTTGGCGGTAACCCACTACAGAATTGAGAGTTATGAAACACATGCACACCGGCGATCATCTTGGATCACCTGATTTACCGAAATATTTCGTATTTCACGGCCCTGGCCACCGACAGTAAATATCCACCAGAAGGGCGATTGTTTGAAAAGAGGTGATATAAGGGGAATATCTCAGCTATCGAGGGTCAAATCCGGGTCAGGAGCGGCCGAGGATGAGGCCCCGCAGGGACATTCTGGTGATCTGGCGGAACCGGATCAGCATGACCGTCGAACCGCAGGCATAGGCGATGCTGCTGGACCAGGCCGCCCCCACCGGGCCGTGCTCCGGAATCAGGAGGATGCCCATGACCAGACCGACCAGGACGGTCAGGACACTGGCCTGGGTATTCCAATGGGCTTTGCCCCTGCCGATGAAATCACCGGCCAACACCACTCCCGGGGCAAAAGCCACGATACCCGGCAGCAGGGCGCGCAGGGCCATCCCGGAACCCTGGTACTCGCCCCCCGCCAATAATGACAACAGAGGTTCGGCCAGAAAAAACAGGGGCAGGCCCACCGCTGTGGTCAAAAGGATTCCCAGGCGAACCGCCCGGGCAGCGGTCCGGTCCCGGTCCGGATCCGAAGCATGGGCCGCCGAACTGTGGACAAGAAGGGGGGTCAAGGCCCCCGGCAACAGCCAGAGCATCTCCCCCATGTAAACCGCGATGGAATAGATCCCCACCTCGGCCGCGCCCCGATAGTATTCCAGCAGGCCCTGGTCCAACCTCAACAGCAGGAAATAGGCGACCGCCGAAATCTGCCCCAACCATCCACGCTTCAGATTGAATAAAATAAGGCCGGGCAATGACAGCCGATCCAGGTCACCCGGAATTTCATCGTTTCGATCTGCGGAGATACCAGTCGGGGCAATGAATTCGCGGATGGAAACGGACCGGGGTTCGGGAGGGGGGCGACGGATCTCACGCAAAAGTATCACCAGCATGGCCAGCATGCCCGCCACCTGAGCGACCGCGAATACCCCCACGGATCGTCCGAAAGTCAGGGATCCGGTCAGCCCCAGAGCCAGAATCAGCAGCAGGTGGGCAAAGGCCCGGCCCCCGTTGACCACAGCGCCGACAACCAGGCGTCCCCGCGCGAGAAGGTCGTAGGCAAAAATCTCAAAACCGAGAAAACCCGTGGCCGCCACCGCCGCCAGAAAACCCAGACCGGAAAACCAGCCCAACCTTTCCTGCAGAACCATGGCCGGAGCGATGCCCGTCGACCACCAGGCCAACAACAGCAGGAGCAGCACCATACCGGAGGCCCAGATCAATTGGGCCTTCAGCATGCGGGCCGCGGGGACCTTGTCCTGTCGTAACGGGGGAACAGCCGCCAGCCCCATGCCGCCCCCCAGCAGGGCTGCCATGAGCATGGCCAAAGCAACCGTCAGGCTGTAATGCCCCTGACCTTCCGGGCCCAGGGTCTTGGCCACCACCAGGACCACCGCGGCGTTGGCCAGGACCTGGCCCACGCGGCTGAAAAGGATCTTGGCCCCGGCTTCGACGAGTTTCATGGGCTTTCCCCGCTTTCGGATCCCGAAACCACATCATGCCACCTGGCCGGCGAAGCGATTCCAGGCCGGGAACGCCACAGGTCCCGCCCCTTTCTTAAAATCCTCGTTCCCTGTGATTCCCGCAGATAGATGCCCCGCATCTGCAGTTCGGCCCCGAAATATTTCTTGAACCCGACCAGGGATCCCACGCCACCGCTTCCCCCCATGTCCAGCCAGTCGGCTTGCCGCCGGCAGGCCTCCACCAGGTCGCCCCAGAAACAGAGTGTCGCCGGAAAATGCGAGCGGGACAGGGCAGGATCGGTCACCCCGTTCCAGGCCAGGATCCTGCCGCCGTAATGCAGATTAAGATGTCCGCCGATGACCTTGCCTTCGAAACGGACACAGATGAAGAAAACCCGGCCGTCACCGTCCCGCAGAAGTGATTCCAGCAGCGCCAGGGGAGATGGTTCGACGCCCCAGTGGCGGGAGGCCCGTTCGTAGATCCCATAGTATTCGCGGAGCAAATCCACATCGTCGGTGGGAAAAACTTCGACGCCTCGCCGCAGGCCCCGGTTGCGTTCATTGCGTTTGGTCCGGACGAGACGTGATTTTTCGACCTGTTCGATCCCCCCTTCCAGGGACACCGCGGCGGTGGCTGCATCTTTTCTGACCCAACCCTGACGATTCAGCATCAGGGGCCCGAACCGAACTTCCTGTGTCGGCCCCAGAACCATGGCGCAGGTTCCCAGCGGCCCCAGACTCCTGCCGGCATAACCATCGACCAAATGTTCGAAAACGTGGTCCTGCCCGGATGAGTCGAGATCACCGGCGACCAGGGGGCCGCCCGTGGTTCCCTCGAGATTGCTTTCGGTCCTCCGCCGACCGGGGACCAGTCCCTTCATCCTGGAGGCTCCGACGCGCTCCACAGCGCTCATTCCCCCAACCAGGATTCCGGACCGGCGCACGCTCAACCAGACAGCCCGGGCATCCGGCAGATTGGTGCAGACGGCTTCGGTCCAATATTTGGTATGGGTATATTCGGCGGCTGGATCCCGGGACAAAAGGCTGTCCCAGTCGGCCGGGGCCCGGTTGGATATTTCGAGGCGGAACAGTTCACCACTGTCTGAGGAAGCGGTCACCGGGCGCGCCGCCCGATGCTGCCGGCCACCACCTCGATCACGTCATTGACATCGGCATCGGTCATGCCGGGAAACAGCGGCAGGCTGACCGCCTGCTGGTAGTATTTTTCGGTTTCGGGCAGCAAGGGGATGAACTCGGCCCCGTCTTCGCGAAAGGCCGGGTGATGGTGCAACGGGATGAAATGGACTGAACTGCCGATCCTGTTGGCGGTCAGATCCACGATCAAACCGTCCCGCCCACCGGTAATCACCCCGGGATCCAGACGCAGGACATACAGGTGCCAGGCGTGCGTGGCCCAGTCGGCAGTCGCGGGCAGGGTGACTCCGTCCAGACCGGCGAAAGCCTCGTTGAAGCGAAGGGCAATCTCGGCCCGGCGGGCCATGAACGCGTCCGACCGGCCCAACTGGACCAGGCCCAGGGCCGCCGCGGGATCGCCGAGATGGAACTTGTAACCCATGGCCACCACCTCGTAGTACCACCGTCCCTTGTCTCCGTACCGTTGCCAGGCATTGCCGTCCATCCCGTGAAAACTGAGCAGCTGAAGTTTGGAGGCCATTTCCTCGTTGGCCGTGGTCACCAGCCCCCCGTCCCCGGTAGTAATGCATTTGGTGGCGTAAAAGGAGAAGACGGTGGCGTCCCCGAAACCTCCGATGCGCCGCCCATCGACCGCCGCGCCGAAACTGTGGGCGGCATCTTCCATCACCATGATTCCGTGCGCCGAAGCGATGTCGATGATTTCCGTGATGCGGCAGGGATGGCCCGCCAGGTGGACGGGAATAACCGCCTTGGTCCGCGGAGTGATGGCGCGGGAAAACGATTCCGGGTCCAGGCCGAGGTTGGCCGGATCCATGTCAGCCAGAACCGGACGAGCCCCGCAGTGCACCACCGCCGTCAAGGTCGCGATAAACGTCATGGACGGCAAAATGACTTCGTCCCCCGGACCGATGCCCATCGCCTTGAGGGTCAGAAACAGGCCCGCCGAGCAGCTGGCCACCGGAACGGCGCAGGGAACATCCAGGTATTTCGCGCAGGCGTCACCGAATTCGCGGACTTTCGGTCCGTAGGTAAGCCATCCGGAACGGAGCACTTCCGTCACCGCGGCGATTTCCTCATCGCCCACTAAGGGCTTGAAAAACGGCAGGATTTCCTCCCGCTCGATAAAAACATGCGGGGTTGGCGCAGTCATTTCATCTCCGTATCAAAGGACTGTGTATATACGGGCACGAAGATACTATCGCCCCGGTCATCTTTCCAGGGCCACGACCCGGGTGGTGGTTCTGCCACCGGAAGTAATCTTCAATATGTACATCCCGCTGGCCACGGGGTTGCCCACCTTGTTCTCACCCTCCCAGAATCCGATGCCCTCGGCAACGGTTTTGTCGCGCAGGACCACCTGGCCCTCCACGTTGTAGATTTCCACCCGAACGGTTCCAGAGGGCAGACCTGCCAATTTCAACAGGCGCGCCGGTTGGCCGGGGCTCCACGGATTGGGATAGCAATAGACATTTCTGAGAGGATCATCAGCACTGCCGCCGGAAGACGGGCCGGATCCGACCGTGATCAGGGTCGTCCCCCGGTCGGAGCTGAGCACCATCTGTTTATTATCCAATGACGGGACGATCCGGGCATAGGTCTGGCCCGGCAGCGGCGCGATCACGTTGGGGGAATAGAGCACACCGTAGTCGTCGTTGGATAGATAATTTCCCACATCGAACCAGGCGGTGACATGGGCTTCTTCGCCCCGGGGACTCACCCGGTTCAATCCGTTGGTGGCGGCCACCCAGACGTCTCCGTTGTTGTCCGTGGCGATGTCCTTAACACTTCCACTGACCAAGCCTTCTACATTAGGGGTATCCTTGCTCTTTTCCTCGAGTTCCTGGATTACTGTGACAGACACGGAAGTACCAGTGCTCAATTCATAGGTGAACTGAACGAGGCCATTCCCCCCCGCCCAAATGGAACCATCCTTGCCCAGGGCCAGTGCTTCGGCGTCATCCGCTTTCAGTTCTGAGCCGGGGAAGCTGGTCACCGGGTCGTACCAGACATCGTCGCTGGGATCGAACCAGGTCAGTGGATCGTTCGGTCCCGCGTTCGGCCCGTTAACGTCCCACCGTAACAGTCCCACGTCCTTGACCGCGAACCATATGATATCGCGCCTTTCAACCAGGGCGTCCCCAACCTCCAGGCCCGAACCAAGTCCCTGGTCCATGGGCGGCAACACCCAACTGGCTGTACCGGCCCAGTTTTCCGGTTCCACCAGGATTTCGACCCTCTGGGCATCCCCTGCGTCGTGAAGGACAAACACCGGACCGTCGGGATGGGCAACCAGGTTGATTATTCTCAGTCCCTGGAGACCGGAATTGTCGGGATCCATCAGTTCGTTGGTCCCGGTCGCGGGATTGAATTTAAAGACGCCCCCGGCGGCGAATTGGCTGGCATATACCGTTCCGTCAGGAGTTCCGAGGATGCTCAGAACAGGTCCCAGTCCTGGAAAGAGATTCAGGGTGTCGTTGGCCGCGTGGGGTCGTTCGAAGATGTACAGGAAGGAATTGTCCCGGGGATCGAAACGGGTAACCTGGAATCCGAAGGCATCGCCCATCCAGACCGACCCGTCGGCCCCGATGGCCGCCCCCACACAGTTGGAGACCTGGGTGGAAACGGCGACCTGGGTGTCGAAGGTGCCGTCGTCCACTTGCCTGCCGATATAGTTGAAAGTCAGCTTGCCGCCGGGCGTAACCGTTTGCGCGGGCCCGCTGATCCAGAGTTCCTCACCCGCGTCAATGGCGGTGCACTGCGGATAGGGCAGGGCAATGGGGCTCCAGGAGGTGCCATCGTATTGGCTGAGTACTCCGCCCCCCGAGGGGGTCCGTCCCAGGGCAAAAACCTTCCCTTCCATACTGGCCAGGCCGACCACCTTGGTCCCGATGTCACCCAAAAGGGACCAGGTCTCGGTGGTGTTGTCCCACTGGTGAATGCCCGCGTTGCTGGCGGCCAGGAGGTTTCCGTTCGAATCCAGGATCAGATCGTTGATCACCAGGTTGGTCAAACCGTTGTTCTGATCGGTGAAGGCGTTGTTCGCAAACCGGGAAATACCGACGGATGTCCCCACGAACAGATCGACGCCAAACATTTGCAGAGCGGTGACGTCGTTGGATATCAGACCGTCTTCTTCGGCGGTATAGATGTTGCCGGAAAGCCCGCTGTTGATCTGGCCGACCCCCTTGTTGGACATCCCGTAGAAAACACGTTCGCCGTCACCGATGATCGCGCCGGTAACCGCGGAGATGTCCAGGTCACCCAGATTGTTGAGATACTGCCGAAACTCCGGCTTCGAGTTCAGGTTGGTGACCCGGGTCATGCCGCTGCCGGCCGTCGCGATCCAGATGCTCTGCCCCGTCCAAACCATGTCGCTGATGGAATTGCCGGACAGGTCATCCCCCGCTGTCCATCTGCCGGTCTCGCGATTCTCTCCACGATCGAAAACTATGATCCCCCCACCGTCGGGTCCCCGCAAAACCTTCCCTTCACGCTCCAGAAGAGCCGTGGTATTCCCGGCGTGCAGGATCTGCTCGAAAACCGGTTCGGCGGCCACAGCCGGGCCGGTCACAACAGCGAGAAAAAATAAAAGACACGCCAGCGGCCCCAACCCCGCCCTGAGGTTGATTTGGCAATATCCGGCTGTGGGGAAACTCATGGTCAGGAATCCTCTTCCCGGGAATGGTCGCGGTCGATATCCCCGTCGCGTGTTTGGCCGGTCGGTTGGGAGCCGGCCCCCAGGGTGCCGAAGCCTCCCGGATCATTCCATAACTGTCTTATTCGGGCCGTGAAAGTTTCTCCCGTCCAGGACCCCGTCAAACCCGGCGCCTGGGGTTCGCCTTTCCAGAAAGCGAGGACCGCGCCCGGATCTTTCGGAGCGACCGCGCGATCGGAGGTTGTCGGCCGGGGACCAAAAAGTGCCACGCTTCCGCGCAGCAGGGATCCGGCCAGCGCCCATTGCCAGAGCAGGGGCATGACTTTTCCCGCGGGCGACACGGCCAGCGTCAGCCAGGGATTGTGGCCCCAGATGTCGGACGCCTGGACCCGTACCAGCCGACCCCGGCCCGAGGGCATCAGGGCCAGACGAAACCAGAGCCAGGGCAACAGCCCGGCCAGACCCAATATAAAACCGGAAGACAGGGACAACACTCGGCCGCCCAAAGCCCGGAACGCCGTCCCGCCTCCGGGACTTTTCACCGCGCTCAGGGTGCCGCCGAAAACTTCGGCGCGAGCGCCCGCGGCCAGCAGCCAAACGTCCTCGACGTGCCACCGCAGCCGTATGCGCTGGCAGCGCAGGGCCGCCAGGGTGGTCCAGGCCTCATCGCCGGAGCCTGGTCGGTCCCAGAACACGATCTGCGAAATCCGGTAACGGCGCACCACTTCGAGAATTTCGCCCCGTTCACCCAGGCAGGGAATGTCGCCTCCTCCCAACGGTGCAGGAGGGTGTTCACCAAAACCATCAGTGACGTAACCGGCTACATCCACACCTTGGTCCGCGAGGTTGCCCGCCTCGGCAAGCCAGGTCCGGATGCGTCCCGGGTCACCGGCCAGGAGAGTCCGTTCAAGGGAAAAATATCCTTTTTCCAATCGTCGCAGAATCCGCCGGAAATAGGATTCGCCCGCCGCGGTGGTTGCCGCGAAAAGGGGAATAAACATCAGCAGGACCGCGCGGCTGATGACCTCGAGATGGCCGAGATAGGTGCTGGCCATGAGCAGGACGGCCACCACCCCCACCTGCTGCAAATGCTCCAGCCCGGAGCGGCCGCCGCGGTGGCGGCGGGAACTGTAGCGGCCGGTAAACAGGAAGGTCAAAGTGGCCAAAAGCCAGGAGAACATCAGCAGAGGTACGTATTCGGACACCGGATAAAGGGGTTCGGAGAACAGGCCGCCCATGGCCCCGCGCAGGCCGTATGACAGACCGAATGCCACAGCCAGGCCCGTCATGTCCAGGAACCACAGCAGAAAGACCAACAGGGGTTCCCGCCACTTTTTCAACAGCCAGACGAACATCCCCCATTTTTCGTAGAAGGAGATCAGACTGCCCAGGTGAAGCCAGAACGATTTGCTGAATTTGCCCTGGGCGCTGCCGCGGCGGTGGTGGTGAAGAAATCTGGAGTCCGGGTTGTAGAGTACCTCGTAGCCGGCCTGCCACATGCGGTAACACCAGTCCACATCCTCGAAATAAAGGAAAAACCGTTCGTCCATGGGGCCGACCCGGTCCATGGCCGACTTGCGCACCAACAGGCAGCCTCCGAGAACCCAGTCCACCGGACGGATGGTCTGATGGTCGAAATCCTCCATCAGGTGCAGGCGAACCGTTTTGCTGCGCGGGAAAACCCTGCCCAGGAAAGTACGGCGCAGCAGAAGCGTTTTCAGGGTGTAGAAGCGGCGGCAGGAATGCTGGATGGTGCCGTCGGGATTCAGCAGCTGTGGTCCGACCATGCCCGCGCGGGGATGGGATTCGGCAAAGGAGATCAACCTGTCCAGGGCGCCCGGTTCGACCACGATGTCGGGATTCAGGATCAGGTAGTAGTCAGCCTGGACCTGGGCCATCCCCCGGTTGCAACCACGGGCGTAACCCACGTTTTCCTGATTGAAGATCCACAGGCAGTCGGGATGGTTGCGGTGAACCCCGTCGAGACCCTTGTCGACCGAAGCGTTGTCGACCACCACCACCTGATGTTCACAGGCGGGGGCACAGGCTTCCAGCGAAGCGAGGCACTTGGCAAGATCGCCGCTCGTATTGTAGTGGATGATGACGATGGCGAGTTTCAATGACACTCCAGAATGACGGTCCGATGGTCTCAGGGAATCCGGCGAAAGCGCAGAGCCCAGACCATCCACATGGCTTCGACGATGATTTTTTTCGACATCTTCGAGACGCCGACCTGCCGGTCCACGAACATGATGGGGATTTCCTTGATCCGCAATTTGCGCTTCCAGCAGTGGTAGTTCATTTCGATCTGAAATGAGTACCCGTCACTCTTGATCCTGTCCAGCGGCAACATTTCCAGCGTGGTCCGCCGGAAACACTTAAAACCACCGGTGGAATCCTTCAGCGACATGCCGGTCACGTATCCCGCGTAACGATTGGCGCCCACACTGAGGATGAGCCGGCGCAAAGGCCAGTTGACCACCGTGATGCCGTGCAGGTAGCGGCTGCCCAGTACCAGATCGAAGCTCTCGATATCCACCAGGAATTCGTCCAGGGCTTCGGGATCGTGGCTGAAGTCGGCGTCCATCTCGAACACCGCTTCGAAATCGGTATTGGCCAGGATCCACTGGAAAGCCGCGATGTAGGCCGCCCCCAGACCCTGTTTGAGCGGACGCTCCAGGATCAGGATCCGGTCCCCGAATCCGGGCAGGCTCTTGACGATATCCGCCGTCCCGTCTGGAGAACTGTCGTCCACCACCAGGACGCTCAGGCGTTCATCCCGTTCCAGGATCAGGGGAACCAGACGTCCGATATTATCGGCTTCGTTGTAGGTCGGGACAACGACCACCGCTTTTTTCAGGTTCAATGGTTCGACAACCCGGTTGCCGTGAGTGCCGTCATTCATCGATTGTACTTTCTCCGGTTTTCGCTCCCATTCGGAAGCGCCCCAGGGGAATCAGCAGCAGGATAACCAGGATCATCCCGCTGACAGAAAGATTCAATCCCGCGCGAACTGACGAGTCGGTGTAATGGAAACGGACGGTGTGGCTGCCCGCTTCGAGGGCCACTGCCCTGAGAACAAGATCGGCTGCCAGGAGTTCCGTATCCTGCCCGTCTACCTGAACCCGCCACCCCGGAGCCATCATGTCCGAAAGCAAAAGCAGGGCCGGAACGGGACTTTGCGTCTCCAGAACCACCTCATTCATGGAATCGATGGTAAAAACCGGGGCAGGCAGGGCCGAGGACGGCGCTACGGGAGCAGGATCAGGTGTCTGATCGAGGTAGACAACGTCTTTGACCGGGATGGTTCCGTCTTGGATGCCGTCCAGAAAGGGCTCCAGAGCGTCCTTTTCCGGCAACGAGGAGACCGGTTTCCAGGTTGAAACCAAACGGGCCCTCGGCAGGGCCGAGCGGTTGCGGTAGAGCCAGGGATTTCCACGATTGACCGGTGCGGGATCCAGGTCGCAGCCCAGGGACGCCAGAGCAGTGAACTCCGCCTCGCCAAAGGGACCCCCGAATGCCACGATGCTACCTGCGAGCCAGGACGCCAGGCGCCCCGCGGGCCTTTCGCTGAACAGACGGCTCCGGATCGGTTCGTACTTTGCCAGTTTGGCCGGGTGGTAGCCTCCCAGGGATCTGACCTGCGCCGCCATCCAGGTATTTTGTCCGCCCAGGGGACCCAAAGGCCACACTCTTTCGTGCCCGAGAGCCGCGCCGAGTATCTCTCCCGCGGGGTCGCTCCGGGTCAGGTCACGCCGCACATAGGGACGGCCCATCGTCGCGGCGGTCATCAGACGACCTCGTCCCGAAGAATCCATTCCCACCTGGTGCAGCGACCGTTCGGGGTGAACAATGCGGCCGTTGACCCCCATGAAGTCCACCACCACCAGAAGCACCAGGACCCACGCCAGACCGTTCCGGCGGAAGGTGTCATTTTGCAGCGAGTACCAGAAAGCCGCGCCGCTGGTCATCAGGATCAGTCCGATGCGAATCAGGTCCGCCCGTTGCAGAAGCCAGGCTTTCTGCAGGAGGATGTCCGGAGCCTGCCTCCCTGCTTCGGCCGCCAGGGCCGCCAGACCAGCTTGGTACGAACCCTTGAAAAGGGAAGCCATGCCTCCGATCAAAAAGACCAGACCCACCAGAGCCAGGATTACAGGCAACAGGATGGGCGGGAAAAAAGTGGACGGTTTCTCACGCCAGGAGGCCGCCCCACGGGCCGCCAGAACGGCAACGGCGAAAGCCACCGTGATCAGGATCATGGAAGGTATCCTGAACTTGTTGAAGAACGGCAGCCAGCCGTAGAGCCATTCATAGAACCCAAAGCTGAATTTCCCGAAGGAGACCAGGACCGCCAGCAGGGACATCACGCCCAGGGCGGCGGTGAGGCTGCGGCTGCCACGACTCCAGGCCGTGACCGCCAGAAGGATCAACAGGACCCCGAAATAGTTGGGATAATCGGCGATCGCCATATGGCCCAGATAGGTGGCCTTGCCGAAGCCCACGGCCGCCGGCAGGATGAAAGTGCCGAGTTCACGGGGAGCCAGAGACCAGCCGGTCGCGTAATCCAGGCCCACGCCCCCGCCGCCGGCGGTGTCCTGGCCCCGGATGGAAATGGCCGCGTAATCATGAACCGAAACCAGCAGGATCCCGCCAACCATAAAGCCCAACCCGATCCCCAGCACCAGAAGACCGAAGCGGCGGGCACGAACACCTATGGCCAGGGACTTCAAGGGCGCGTCGAAAGGCCGGAAGGTGTTCCACAGGCCCAGCCATCCGGTCACCAGAAGGGTGTAATAGGTGATCTGGACATGGCCGCTGAGTATCTGGAGCCCCAGCAAAAGACCCGTCATGGCCACCGCGCGCCGGCCGTAACCATCGAATATTCTCAAAGCCCAGCCGACGATCCAGGGCAGATACATGGAGGCCATGATCTTGGATCCATGCCCGTGAACACCCCAGGCGACGACTTTGGGAAACAGGAGCCAGACCACCGCGCCGAGCACCAGGTAACCGACCGGCAATTTCCAGCGGGACAAAAGCCAGGCCATGCCCAGACCGCCCATCAACAGGTGGGTCAGCATCCAGGTCAGCGGCACAAAACCGGCCTTGTTCTGCAGGAAGTTGAAGACAGCCGTCGGCGGGTAGAGGTACTTGACGTAGGCCAGGGATCCGAAGCTCGGCATGCCGGCAAAAAGATAGGGATTCCACAGGGGATATTCGCCGTCGGCGAGCACCGCGTCCCCCGCTTGTTCGAAGGCATCGGCGTTACTCGAATCGGCGCTGCCGAAAACCTCGCCGCGAAAAATGGGGCCCGGGTAGAGCATCGTCAGCAGGAGGCACAGAAGCCCGGTAATGAGCAGCCAGCGTCCCGGTCCGCCCTCGAGCGTCAGGGACGACAACCAGGCCGGCAGGACAGGAGATCGACCCTGATTCCCACCGGGTGCGGCTGCCTTCTTTCTGGTGCTCTTTCTTGTCAAACTGATCTCCCGCGGAAAATGCCGCCGAAATGGCTCGGGGCCATCAGCGCGGTCTGCTGATCTGCATTGCGAGAACTGATTCGAGCGATCAAATCACCGACTCTGAAGTTGTCCGGCGAAGCGCATATGATGATATCACCTTCGGCCCGCCGGTGTCCACCGTTCACCCGGGCGATCAGCGCCGCGGTGGTTCAATAATCCCGGCCCCTCAATTCGTCCAGGGCACCCTGCAAAACCGCCAGGGCGGTGGCCAATCTGCCGTTCACCAGATGCCAGGCTGCGTGTCCCCCCAGATAACCGATCTGGGTCAGGGCCAGGACCGGCCAGCTACTGCGGGGCCAGTGTTTGCGCAGAAGACGGATGTGGCTGCGGCTCCTCAGCCAGACCTTGCGGGGACTCTGGCTGCCCACCGACGCACTGACCTTGTGCAGCACCAGGGCCGAAGGCACATGAAGAATCCTGCCCCCCGCCTCGGTGATACGCAGGGAATAGTCCACGTCTTCGCCGTAGAAGAAGAATTCTTCATCCAACTCACCCAGGTCCCGTACAAGTCCCGGCCGCAGCAAAAGAGCGCAGCCGGTTCCGTAATCGACATATCGAGGAGTCGGGTTCAACCTTCCGGTCAACCGCCGGATACCGTCATGCCTGATCCAGCCGCTCCAACTGCCCACGATGCCTCCATCATACCAGGCGGTGGCCGGATCCGCAGCGTAGCAGATGCGCGGGGTGGCCGCCCAGGCGAGGTCGTCATCCATCAACCCTTCGGCAAGACGGCGCAGGCTGCCTCCCGGTACGATGGTGTCGTTGTTCAGCAACAGGATACAGCCGGGAAAGTCTTCGCGGGCCAGTTGGCGCAGGGCGACATTGTTACCGCCGGCCCAACGCAGGTTCTCCCCCGTCTCGATGATTTCCACTTCGGGGTGGTGCATGCTGGTCCAGGCCACCGAATCATCGGCGGACCCGTTGTCCACCATGATGATACGCAGGTCGGCAAATCCCGAGTCATGAAGGGATCCGAAACAGTCGGCCAGATCATGCCGGCCATTCCAGTTGACCACGACCACGGCCAGTTCGCAGGGACGGGATGATGAACCGGAATCAGACACGGCGGGCAACCCGGAATTCCTCTTCGGGCCGGCGGCCGGCGACCACCAGTTCGGCGATCAGGCCAAGGCTGATGAACTGCAGGGCCACCAGGATGAAGACCAGGCCCAGCAGCAGGATGGGTCGCAGGCGCAGTCCGTTTCCCAGCAGCCAATAGACAAAGAAATAAAAGCTGATGCCGCCGCCGACGGTCATGAATCCCAGACCGGCCCGACCGAAGAAGTGCAGCGGCGACGTGCGGCGCGCGTGCAGGAAATAAACCGTCAGAAGATCGAGAAAGCCGTTGATGAATCGGGCCAGACCGTACTTGGTCTCGCCGAATTTGCGCGCGAAGTGGCGCACGGGCATCTCGGTGACCCTGAACCCGTCCAGATGGGCCAGGGCGGGCACGAACCGGTGCATTTCCCCATAGAGTTTCACCCGACGGGTCACTTCACGCCGGTAGGCTTTCAGGCCGCAGTTGTAATCGTGGAGTTTCAGGCCGCACATCCTGCCGGTGAACCAGTTGAACACCTTGCTGGTCTTGTTCTTGATGAAACTGTCCTTGCGGTCCTGCTTCCAGCCGGACACCAAATCCCAGCCCTGTTCGATCATGGCCACCAGATCGGGAATTTCCGCGGGGTCGTCCTGGAGATCGGCATCCATGGTGATGATCACCGGAGCGGAAACCGCGCTAAATCCCGCGGCCAACGCCGCGGCTTTGCCGAAATTGCGACCCAGGGAAAGTCCGTGAACCTGGGACCGCGCCGCCGCCAGGTTTTCCACCACGGAGAAGGTCCCGTCGGTGCTGCCGTCATCGATGATCCAGACTTCCCAGGTACGCCCCATGGCGGAGATCGCCTCGTCGATGCGGTCCACCAGTTCGGGCAGGGATTCAGCTTCGTTGAAAGCGGGAACCACCACGGCGACATCGCAACGCAGGTCTTCAATTTCCCGGGAGTCGAGCGGGTGGTTCATCCTTGTTTTCTCCTGCCGATGGCCCAGTCGACTTCCCGCGCCAATCCCGTGGCGAAATCCACGGTGGGCCGGTAACCGATGGCATCTTCCACGTAGGTGCGGTCGGCGAAGGTGTCGGTAACGTCGCCCTTGGCCATCTCCTGATATTCCAAAACGGCCTCAATGCCCGGAACCCTGGAAACCAGGATTTCCTGCAATTGGACGAGGGTATCCCTGAAGACCAACCGACTGCCCCCGCCGGTATTGAAAACCGCCCAGTCCTCCGCTGCGGCCACCGCCAGCAGGTTGGAACGGACGGCGTCCGCCACGTAGGTAAAATCCCTGGTCTGCGACCCGTCCCCGTAAACCTCGAAAGCCCGGCCGTCCAGGGCCGCCTCGATGAACTTCCGGAAAGCCATGTCCGGTCTTTGCCGGGGCCCGTAGACCGTGAAATATCTCAGACTGCTGGTGGGCACGCCAAAGTTCATGGCGTAGAGCACGCACAGATGTTCGGCTGCCATTTTGGTGACGCCGTAGGGTGACCTGGGCTGGGGCAGGGCTTGTTCGGTCACCGGCAGGGAAGGCTGGTTGCCATAGACGGAACTGCTGCTCGAATAGACGAATCGCACCAGGGTGTTCCGGACGGACTCATGCAGGCAGGCCTCCAGAAGGCGCTGGGTAGCCATGACGTTGCGGCCGAGATATTCCTGAAAATAATCGCCCCAACTGGCCCTCACTCCAGCCTGGGCGGCCAGGTGGAAACACGCGACCTTGCCCTGGAGAAGACCGACGGCGTCAAGTTCCTGGAGATCGGCCTCGACAAAGGTGAACCGGTCGTCTTCCAGGAAACCCGCCATGTTTTCCCGCTTGAGCGAGACGTCGTAATAATCGGTCAGGCAGTCGACTCCCGTCACCGCGCAGCCCATGGCCAGCAGGGCTTCGGTCAAAGTGCTGCCGATGAATCCGGCGCAACCGGTCACGACCACCGGAGCATCCGGCTGCAAAATTCCCACCACCCGGTCCGGCAGTGAGGAAATGGTTTCCCTCAGCTCAATTCCCTCCACTGGAACCCTCCAATGCTTTGTCGATTCGCTGCTGCTCCCGCTGCAGGGCCTCCCTTTTCATCTCTTCGAGGCCCTGGACCATGTCGGGAGGTCTTTCACCCGAGCGCATCTCCCAGGCATCCAGGACACCTTCGGCCTCGGCAACCCGGCCGAGAGCCTGGAAAGTATGGAACTGAAGCTGGTAGTAGAACAGACGGTCGGGGAAATCCGCCACCTGCTGCTCGATCCACTCGGTCGCCAGATAAGTGGCCCCGCCTCCGATGATACTGCGCAGCGTGTTGTAGAGGATGCGTTCCTCGGTTTCGGCCGGGACATTCCCCTGCAGGGTGCGCAGGAATTCCTTGGCTTCTTCGTCCTTGTAGGCCTGGACCAGCAAAAGGGGATAGTACTCCAGTGCCAACTCATTGAACGGAGCGATGGCCAGGCTGGTCTCGAAGGCAACCAGCGATTTGAGAAGCAGTCGTTTGTATTCCATGGTGTCGGTGGCGGCCGCCTGGCTGGCCAGGACATAACACTCGTAGCCGGCGCGGTTGAGAGCCGCGGGATAGTTGCCCAACAGGTGCCGGGCGTTGGTATTCCGGTAGACGTCGGTTCGGGGTGATCCCGTCATGCCGGACAGGCTGTCCAGATCGGACACGGACAGCTGCCGGTCTTTTTGACCCAGAACCGGAGGTTGGCTGTCGCTCGCCATGCCGGCCATCTGCAGATACAACCTTTGCCTGTCCGTAGTGCTCCCGTCCATCAGTCCGCCCAGCTGGTACACGCCCAGCACGTTTTCCAGGACCTTCTGGGCGTCCACCCGCGGCATTCCCTCGGGACCAGCGGTATCGGTGAGCCGGTAGGCCATCCCCTCCATCAACATGTTGGGGAAATAGCGGGTCATGTTTTCCTGGGGAATCGTCACCGCGAAAAACACCGGCAGACCGGAGCCGGAATGGTTGGTCGTGATGATGTCATGGACGACATAGTCCTTGATCATCAGAACCGTACGTTCCCCGGTCTTGGGATCCTCGAAGATCCGGTGCCGCAGGGCATCGATCTCGTCGTCGCCTCTTTGCATGGCCAGGGGTTTATCCGGATGATTCTTGAGCTGCTTGATGTACCAGGGCAGATTCACCAGGGACAGGTTCACCACCGTGACGTCCGTGCGGAATTTCTCCACTTCCTGCAGGTACCAGATGGGAAAAGTGTCATTATCACCGTTGGTGAAAATGATGGCGTCCTCATCCAGGCCCGCCAGGATATTCCAGGCGTATTCGTAGGCGATCCTGTTTTCACTGTTGTCGTGTTCGAAATATTTGGTGTGGCCCGGGAAGGCGGGCACCAGCGACACGATCAGCAAAACGGCTGCGGTGACCATTCCCAACGGACCGATCTTTACCCGGGGAATGGCTGTGCGCCAATCCACGCCTTCGTCATCCGCCTGCTCCGCTGACTTACCTTCGCCCCCCACGGCGTACCGCATCAGGGCCGAAGCCCCCAACCCGATGAAAACCGCAAAAAACATGAAGGCGGCGAAGTAGAAGTAGTCCCGGTCGCGCACTTCGTGGTCGGTGAAGTTCAGATACAGGGTCAGAATTTCCCCATTGATCAGATAACTGGTCAACGGCAGAAAAATCAGCGGTCGGATCCGGCGCAGCCCCTGGAACAATCCCACCAGGGCCAGGAAGATCGGGCCCAGAACCGTGGTAACGACCGTGAGGGTGCCGTGGCCCGGGCCCAGGAAATAGAACTGCTTGAACAGGTAGTTGTAATAGTACCCGAACTGCCAGGCCAAAGGCGCCCGGCGTTCGAAGGGATCCAGCGGCGGATACTGCTCACGGCGGATCACCGACAAAAGGGTCTCGAAGTTGTCGGGCGCCGTCTGGTTGATGAACGGTTCGGGACTGGCGCCGGCGCGGATCAGCATCATCACGTGCACGGTCAGACCCACGAAAAACAAGGCGCTGGCCACCAGGGCGAAGTGATGGCCCCTGGCGCTGCGCACCGCCACGACGATCACGTAGGCGGCCAGGATGAACAGGACAAGCTCATTGTTTCGAGTGGCGGTCGAGAGCAGGAAAAGGAAAAGGCCGAAGCTCATCAACAACAGGTCGAACACCGGCAGCTGCCGCCGCGAGGCCAGCAGGACCAGCAGGAATATGCCCGGGTAGGCCAGAATGCTGCCCAGATGGAAACCCACGCCCAGGGCCAGCAGATAGATCATCAGCACCAGGAGGTTGTTGCTGCCCGGATGCTCGCGATGATCATACCAGCGGATGGCCAGCCAGGTGATCAGGGCCAGCATGAAGGCGGACAGCCCGTACACCTCGGCCTCGATGGCGTTGTTCCAGAAGGTATCGGAAAAGGCCAGAAAGAAGGCTCCGACCAGACCGCCGACATGGGCCAGCCAGCCCGCGTCGGGATCGGACCTGCGGGCCAGTTCCCAGATGATCAGGTAAATGAGCACCACGGCCAGGGAGCTGAAAAAGGCGGACATGAAATTGACGGCCCAGGCGGTATGCATCGAGGCGGAGGTAATGTCCGCCGAGCCGAATATGATGTCGAAAACCCGCCCCACCAGGACATACATGGGAGTTCCCGGCTGATGGGGTACCCCGACGATATGGCTGGTGGTGATGAATTCCCCCGCATCCCAGAAGGGAGTCGTGGGATTGAGGGTCGCGACATAGACCCCCAGGGTCACCAGGAACAAACCGATGGAAATCAAAATCTGGGGACGGCGCAGCCATTTGTCGATCACGACATCACCTTCACTGGGGGTTTGCAAAATATGCGATAAAGAGCCCGGTGCCGGGCCGCGAAAATCCATCGTAAACTAACACACCCGGTGGGGAGCAACAACATTTGGGTTCACTAGTTCCCGGTTCTTGACGATCGCCCCCACTTGCCCAGCCACAACAGGATCCCGCCCTGCAGGCTGAACACCACCTGAATCAGGTAGGCCACCAATTCCATGGCCACCGCTTGCCCTTCACCCAGACCAGCGTGGGTCAGAAGCCTGGCCGATATGGATTCCCGCAAGCCGATACCGTTGATCGTTACCGGCAGGGTCAGACTGATTGCCAGCACGGGGATGAGCACCAGCAATTGCAGCGCCTGGTTCCAGCCCAGGGAATAACCCAAACCCAGGGCCACCAGCAGATGGGTGACCAGGCGCAGAAATTGGACCACCAGGCTGAAAAGAAATATTCCGTTCAACCAGCGAACCCTGGGGCGGTACAGCCCGAACTCGATGGTGATCTTTTCCAACTGCCCCGCCAATCCGGCCATCCCCAGGCGAAGAAACAACCCGGGAAGCTGACTGCCGATCCGGCGCGACAAAAGAAAGGCCAACGTCACGACCAGAATCACCAGAACGGGAATCAGCAGAAGGACGGAAACCGGCAGGGGCAGGCCCGCGACAGAAACCGCGGTCATGGTCAGGACTCCCAGCGAGGTCAAGGCCCCCATGCCGATCAGACGGTCCAGCAGGGTGGCGCAGAATACTCCGTGCGGACGGTCCTCCTTGCGGCCCAGGTCGACGATTTTATAGGCATCGCCCCCGATATTGGCCGGCAGGAAATTATTGAAGAAAAGACCTATGAAATACAGACGTTGGATCTCACGGGGCGGGGCCGATATCCCGGCCACCTTCAGGATCCAGGACCATTGCAGGGCGCCCCCGAAGGCCGACACCCCGTAAACCGCGAAGGCTGCCGCCAGCAAACCCCAGTGGGGATGTTCCACGGCATGACGAACCTCGTCCAGGGACATGCGCGTCAACAGAAAACCGATCAGGACACCGCTGACTGTCAGTTTGGCAAGAAAAATCAGGACCTGACGCATCCGTTCCCTGGCCACTTCGTTTTTCCTGGCCTCGTTCACCGGACACCCCCCTTGCCGCGGGACGCCACTTCGCCGAACAGCTCCAGGGATTCGGCAATGCAACGGGGCCAACTGAAGGTACCTGCCCACTCCCTGGCCGCTTCGCTGCGTTGGGCGAACAGGGCAGGATCCCGCAGAATCTTCAGCGCTTCACCGGCAAAGGCCTCGGCATCGCCGTAGGGCACCAGGGAGCCGGTGACCCCGTCGCGGACGGAATCCTTCAGGCCAGGCCGGTCGCTGGCCACCACCGGCAGTCCGCACTGGTTGGCTTCGACCACCGTCAGCCCCCAGCCCTCCTTGGGACTCGGGTTCAGGAAGACATGACACTGATGAAGGGAAGTGACCAGTTCATTCCAGGGTTGAAAACCGCGGAATTCGATCTTGTCCTGGAGACCCAGTTTGCGGGTCAGTTTCTGCAGACGCGGTTCGTCGGGGCCGCGGCCCATGATCAGCATCCGGGCTTCCGGCATTTGGCGCTGGATCAGGTCGAAGGCCCGGATGGCCACGTCGATACTCTTGTAGCGCCGCAACCGGCTCCAACTGACTACCAAAGGAGTTTCGCTGCGCGGCGGCGGGTCCGTCAGGTTGAACTTTTCATGTTCCAGGCCGCAGTAGATGGTCCTGATGCGCGCGCCGTCCATCCCGCGGGCGATCAGGTCGTCACGGGTCGAGGGACTGATCACCTCGAAATCCACATCCCGGTAGATCCGGGGAATCAGGCTTTCGGCGCCGTAGACGTAACTGGCCGTCAACGGATTGGCTTCCCGGTACACCGTCTTGCCGAACAGGTGGGGAACGATGGCCACCAAAGGCACATCCCCACGATAAAGAGGCGTGTAGAAGGGGATCTTGTTGATGTCCTCCACCAGCAGATCGTAGCTGCCGTTTTTCAACAGCCGCCGCACCACCGGCGGAAGGGTGAAGTTGGCCACCGCCCAGTGGCCGTGACGATGGATGTTTATTCCATCGATGACATCGTGACGCGGCGCGCCTTTATAACCGGCGCAGACCAGGTCGACATCCCAGCCGGCCTCGACCGCCCCCTTGAGGATATGATGCAGATGGAGTTCGGCCCCTCCCCCGAGAGGGTCGCGGATATCACGCCAGTTGACCGCAAGGATCCTCAGGACACAGCCTCCGGCTTGCGGGCGATCACCCCGATGGTGGGCGTTGTATAGAGGGACAGCCTGGTTTTCCCGAAAGCGCGGCGCCATGTTTCGCCCAACCGGGCCAACGGCGGAATCGGCTCGGGGTTCATGGGCAATTTGCGGCCCGTCCGGGTCAAAATGATCTTGCGCAGGGCGCGGTACCACAGCCCCGGCACCATCCAGTCGCCGTAGCTGCGGATGACCTCCAGGTTTTCCCCCACCATTATTTTCTCGAGTTCCGCGATGGTGAATTCGGTTTCCCAGCCCGCGAACCACTTGTCGATGGCGATGAGGAATTTTTTACCCAGGGTGTAGTAGTGGAAGGTCTGGGGCACATCGATCACCAGGTACCCCCCTGGCTTGAGCACACGGATGTTGTCACGCAGCAATGGAAAGGGGTCGGGGAAATGTTCCAGCAGACCCTGGTGGAACACCACGTCGAAAGTCCCGTCGGGAAAGGGCATGGTGGTGCCGTCGCCGCAGACCGGCGCCACGGTCACGCCCGACATGTCAGCCGCCTTGACCGTCAGCCCCAGGGATCCGGGCACATAGTCCAGGGTCAGGACCTCGGCGCCCGCCCGGGCCAGGGTCACGGCGTCGCGTCCGGTGCCCGCCCCCACCTCGAGAACACGTTTGCCGACCAGACTGCCACCGGTTTCGGGGTCGAAGATTCCGACGATCTCCCGAACCATGCGTCCGTCGGTGCCGTACACATCATCCAGATCGAGGTTGTCCGCCTCTTCCCAGAATCTTTGCCAGTGCTCGGGAGTGGATTCTCTCACGTGGTACCTTCATCATCCTTCGGGAGTTCCTGGTCGGGGTCTTTGGGGTAGACCTGACTTGCGGCATTGTCCAGAACCCCGTTGACGAACCCCACGGCGCCACCTTCGCAGTAGCGGCGGGCCAGTTCGCAGGCTTCGTTGATTATGACCTTGAAGGGAACGTCCGGACTGAATTTGAGCTCCGCCAGACCTATGGTCAGGATCACGACTTCCAGGGTGCCCAATCGCGAAGGATCCCATTTGCTGCTGACCAGGGAGTTCAGCCACCGGTCCAGATCCGCGGCATTTGTCTTGACCTTGCCGGCCAGATCGCGAGCGAATTCAGTGGTTTCGTCCGCCGATTCCCGGCGGGTCAGCTGGTCGTCCAGAGTGTCGATCAGATCGGCCCCGCTGATCAGCGACGCGTACATCGACTGCAGAACGATTTCCCTGCCTTTTCTGCGTTTGCCCACGCGCTATTCCCCTGTCAAAGATCGAATTGGAAGGAATGCCCTGATTCCCGGAAAGTTCCTGAACTGTTCCGGAATTATTCCGGAATTATTCCGGAATTCCAGGCATGGATCAAGCAAAAGGGGGAAGGCGGAACCTTCCCCCGACAAGTTTAACCGTGCGGGACCCAAAAAGCAACAGGGCGTGGCCATAACCAGGACCGATATCAGCCCTCGTCGATGGTGGCGCACAGATCGATCATCTCCAACGCGGTCAACGCGGCGTCGAAACCCTTGTTGCCGGCCTTGGTGCCTGACCGTTCGATGGCCTGGTCCAGGGTCTCGGCCGTCACGATGCCGAAGGTGACCGGAATGTTCGATTCCAACGAAACCTGGGCGATACCCTTGGTCACCTCGCCGGCCACGTAATGAAAATGGGGCGTGTCCCCCTGGATGATGCAACCGACGCAGATCACCGCGGCATACCGGCCCGTCTGGACGAAGCGCTTGGCGGCAAAGGGAATTTCAAATCCCCCTGGCACCCAGGCCGTGTCGATCTGTTCGTCGGTCACGCCGTGCCGATGCAGGCAGTCCAACGCGCCTTCCATCAGTTCGGAGGTGAAAAAATCGTTGAAACGGCTGCCGACGATGGCGATCCGGGCACCTTTGGCATCAAAATTACCCTCGTATTTCCTGCCCATCTTTTTCTCCTTTAAATGTGATCCAACAGGTGGCCCATGCGGGCCTTCTTGGTTTGCAGATATTTGGCGTTCGCGAGGGTGGGTTCGATCTGCAACGGGACCCGGCCCTCGATGATAAGTCCGTAACTTTCCAGCCCTACGATCTTGCGGGGATTGTTCGTCATCAAACGCATGCGGCGCACTCCCAGGTCGCGCAGAATCTGGGCGCCGATGCCGTAGTCACGCAGGTCCGCGGGGAAGCCCAGCTTTTCGTTGGCTTCGACCGTGTCGGCCCCCTCGTCCTGCAGGCGGTAGGCCTTCATCTTGTTGACCAGCCCGATACCCCGCCCCTCCTGGCGCATGTACAGGAAGACACCCGCCCCCTCGGATTCGATCTGGTCCAGGGCGGCGGCCATCTGCTGACCGCAGTCGCAACGCTTGCTGTGGAACAGGTCGCCGGTCATGCACTCGCTGTGAACCCGGACCAGGGTGGGTTTTTCGGAATCGATCTCCCCCTTGGTCAAGGCAACATGGGTGGCGCCGTCGACGCTGGTGGAATAGGCAACCATTTCAAAATCACCGAACTCCGTCGACAGAGGCACCTGGGCCTCACGGACCACCAGTTTCTCGTTGTTCTGGCGCCATTTGATCAGGTCCGCGATGGTGATCAGTTTCAGGTCGAATTCGGCGGCCATCTCCTGAAGACGCGGCATGCGGGCCATCTCGCCGTCGTCGTCCATGATCTCGCACAGCAGACCCGCCGGATACAATCCCGCCGCCTCGCACAGATCGACGACCGCCTCGGTATGACCCGCGCGTTTCAGCACTCCTCCTGCCTGGGCCTCCAGGGGGAAGATGTGGCCGGGGCGGGCCAGGTCGTCGGGCCGGGTTTCAGGATCGATGAAGACGGCCACGGTACGCGAACGGTCAGCCGCGCTGATCCCGGTGGTCACCCCCGCAGCGGCATCGATGCTCACGGTGAACTTCGTTCCCAGGGAGGCCGTGTTCCGAGCGACCATGGGGTGAACATCCAACTCCTGCAGGCGCTGACCGGTCGCAGCGAGGCAAATCAAACCGCGGCCGGTCTTGGCGATGAAGTTGACCACCTGCGGGGTCACCTTCTCGGCGGCGATGATGAAATCCCCCTCGTTCTCCCGATCCTCGTCATCCACCACGATGATGATCTCGCCGTTCCGGAGAGCCTCCAGCGCTTCGGCGATGGTGTTGACAGGTGGTTGTTCGGTCATGGTTTCATCCGTTTCTTTGGGATCTGCGCCGACCGAAGCCTTTGGCCAGCAGCCGGTCCATGGTCCACGAGGGTTGCTTGATTTGTTCATCGGCCGGGCCCGGATCGATCCGCGGCAGCGTTACGCCGCCCGCGCTGCGGGCCGCCTTCACCAGGACATCCATTTCCAGGTTCACCCTGCGGCCGGTTCGGACTTTGCCGAAGGTCGTCACAGCCAGTGTGTGCGAAATCAGGTTGACCGTAAAACTCCGGTCGAAGGGACCTTCGTCCACTGTCAGGCTGACGCCGTCGACGGCCACCGACCCCTTGGGCGTCAGGTTGGCAGCCAGTTCCCGCGGCAATGCCACCGTCACCAGCAGACTGCCCCCGGCCTTTCGGACCGCTTTCACCGTCCCGATCCCGTCCACGTGGCCCTGGACCAGATGACCGTCCAGGGGGTCCCCGGCACGCAGGGCGGGTTCCAGATGCAAACGGTCGCCGCGTCGCCAATGCCTCAGGGTGGTCAGGCGTTTCGTTTCCGAGGCGGCTTCCACACTGAATACCCTGCCTGATTTCGAGATGACCGTCAGACAGATACCATTGACGGCAATGCTGTCCCCCACGGCGGCCCGACCCGCGGTTGCCGGAGCCTCGATATCCAGGCGCACCACACCCCCGCCGTGGGTCATCCCCCTGAGCCTGCCGACTTCCCTTATCAGACCCGTAAACATTCCGGTCGCTCTTCCCTGTTGCCGTTTTCTAGACAGTGACCCTGGCCAGCACGTCGGCAAAACTGCGCCGATCGTGAATGACCTGCAGGTCGTCCCCCACCCGCATATGCCGGGTCAGGGTAAAATCGTTTTGTATTCCGCCATCGCCCAGGCCTTCGGGCCAGCCTATGCCGTCATTCAGCACGGTGGGAGCCAGATAGCGGACCCAGCGGTCCACCAGGCCGGTCCGCAGAAACGAAGCGGCGAGCCGGGGGCCACCCTCGAGCATGATCGTCAAATGGTCCTCGCAGACCGCCGCTTCACAAAGTCCCGCCGGATCCACTTTTCCCGCGGTTTCGCGGCAAAAAAGAATCTGGCCCCCATCTGCCTCGATCCTGGCGCGATTGGCCGATTCGGCGGCACTTTTTCCGGCAAAAACCAGGTAATGGTCACGCTGAAAGCCCCCGGTCCAACTCAGGTCAGTATCCACGTAGCCAGCCACCGGTTCGTCCTGGGGAACCTCCGCGCAGTCTGCCGCCAGGCGCCCATCGAGCCGCGGATTATCGGCCCGCACCGTTCCTTCGCCCACCAGGATGAGATCCACCCGGCGGCGACGGCAATGGACATCGCGCAGGGCGGCCTGCCCTGTCAGAAAAACCGGAGCCGTCTGCCGGCGCGATTTCGCGGGGGGGGCAAAGCGGCCATCCAGGCTCAAGGCCGTCTTGAGTTCGACATAGGCGTGGGAAAAATTGTCGGTAGCCGCAAACGGCCAGATCAAATCGAGGGCTTCATCCGCCAGCACGCCGCAGGTGACATCCATCCCCCGGTCCCGCAGAAAGCGGCAACCGCCCCCGATGACCGTGGGGTTGGGATCCCGCATGGCAACCACGACCCGACAAACGCCGCTGGCCGCGACGGCCGGCGCACAGGGCGGAGTCCGGCCCTGATGGTTGCAGGGTTCAAGGGTGACATAAAGAGTGGCGCCCCTGGCCTTGTCCCCGGCCTCGGCCAAAGCCACCGGTTCGGCATGGGGTGTGCCCGGCCCTTCGTGGGCTCCCCGTCCGACGACGGCTCCGTCCCTGACCACCACGGCGCCAACCGGGGGGTTGGGCCAGGTCCGGGACCGGACACTGCGGGCCAACGACACGGCTTCGGCCATGAAGCAGCGGTCCAGGGCGGCTTGGTCGTCACCGTACTTGTTCGTGCAATCCAAGGCATCCATGATGAACCAGCGGGGATATTATGAGGGTAGGAATAGACGGATCTGCCCCAAAAAAACGAGGGAATCACCCACTCGAGGGGACAGCATCGGACCGCCAACTTCTACCATCCAGACTTTCACTGTCGGCCCCGGAATTACACCGAGTCAGCTTCCGCCGTCAGGCAAAAGGTCGCGGGCTATGACCGCCGGTGGGGAGTTACACCCCGCCCCGAAGTTGAGGTTTTCGGGTGAGGGACACCCGAGGGATATTGAGTTTTCTGTAACAAACCTAGACGGTTGAAGCGATTTCGTCAAGCTCCGCCTCAGGCCGGCGGCCCCGCCTTGGCGGACCCTGGCCATGTCGCACTACCTTCCTGATCCCTTGAAATAGCGGGGCTCCAGTACCGGCAACCCCACCGAGGCCAAACGCCTCTGGGCAACTTCATAGAACTGGCGGGCGGGGACCCTGCTGAAGCCCAGCTTGATGTCATATATGATCTCACCCTGCAGAAACCGCCAGTGGTTCAGCAGGGTCGGCACTTTCGCGGTGGCCTCGAACTGGATCAGCCGGCGATGCGAACTGCTGAGGTTGATGGTGGGTTCGTTCCGTTTGGCGGCAAAATGGATCAGGTCGAAGATTTCCCGGTCATCCACCAGGGGCCGGTCCTCCAGGTCCATGAAATGCCGTTGGATGCGGCGGGCCAGTTGGACATCGAATCCACCCCAGGCCATTTGCGTGATGAACTTGTCGTAGGTATCGATGGCATCCATGACAAAGGCCCCGAGCATGGCGTCATAGCCGTGTTGGGCACCGGTGTGGATCAGAGCCAGGTCATCGCAGATGCCATCACCCAGACGACGGCGGAAAAAGGCCTGGTCGTATTCCGGATAATGATAATCCCCGTGCCGGTTGTTGCAGATCACCCCGATGTCGCTCAGGGTTCGCAATTGCTGATTGTCGAACAGGATGCTGCCGGTGTCCCCCAGTCCGCACATTTCGAATTTTTCACGGTCGACGATAAGGATTTCCCCGCCCCCGATATGGAAAGGCATACCTGAAAAGGTACGCCTGTGTTCCAGCATCGCGGTTTCACGGCTTGTCCAGTCGTCCAT
>Ga0164313_10000434_pt1 | contig 33213 bp, 22 predicted proteins | sample GuaBasSedimGuay4_FD_113735 | JGI IMG/M metagenome (GOLD analysis project Ga0164313, IMG submission 113735) | Subseafloor sediment microbial communities from Guaymas Basin, Gulf of California, Mexico - Guay4, Core 4569-4, 0-3 cm | ecosystem: Environmental > Aquatic > Marine > Hydrothermal vents...
AAGAGAAGTATACTAATTTTTCATATGCTGTTATTGTGCATGCGGCCTCAAACCTTACTGGGCTCCTAATCTCAATAATTGTAAGTTAAATAATCAACATATTACGGTTGCGGAAAAAGCGCTGATTTATCGTTTTATAATGCACCTTTGGCGCTTAAAGCAACCCTATCGATTCTTGTTATACCCGGGACTTGCCCGGGCTTGTTGATTGGCACCCCTTTGGGGATAACAGTATGTCTTACTTTTAAAAAATACTGAAGGATGTAACCATTTACCTCAAAACAGTCCGCGAATAAGAAATCAAAATTTAAGGGTTAAAGTGTAGATCTGTTTCTGGGCAAGACAAAGCACCAAAGGTGCACAATCATAAGCCTCGAGCTTAGCTCGGGGTTACAATATCAAAATGATAGGACAGTATTAAAGCGCCAAAGGTGTGCAATCTATTGTTTGAAAGAGGTTTTAATTCAATGTTACTGTTCAGTTGCAAACTCCTTTTTAACCACCTCATAAGCCAACTTGTGTTTTCCGTAATAGTCGATCACACTCCAACTCGGTCCGGGCCAGCAATCGTTTAACTGCCAAAACAAGGTGCCCATACAGTAGGGTTGATTGTTTTGATGTGCTTTTATCGCTATCTGTAATCCTTTGGCCTGTGTTTGCTGACTAAGTTTAACAAACTCTTCAAAGGAACCGGGCTCTTCAAAATATTGTTTGATATGATCCGATATCAAACCATTGCCGACATAACTTTTTTGCCTGTTTTTCATGGCGGATGAGTTTAGGTATAAACTGCCGTCGCTTATCACTTTTTTTAGGGTAGAAATCTCAGGATAAGATTGAAAACCATACTCTACCATAAAGCGACCGACATTTGTTTCAAAATTTTCAAAGGGCTCACGACCGTGCCATACCCCCCAATAATGCATCGATCCATGATCAAAATTTTCGGATGTACCCCAATTACTCAGTGGGGTAGAGGGAGTATAGACAATTTGAGGGTTATACTTTTTCACTAATTCCGGAATAAGTTGATGAAATATCGAAAGGTAATTATCCCATATCTGCGTTGAATCATCGGATGAATAACCATATTGTTTTTGCCATCCCCAGTTGTTCCAGGCCACATCTATTTCGTTATTTCCACACCATAATGCGATGCTTGGATGTCCCCGAAGTCGCTTCATATTTTGAATCACCTCTTGTTTTACATTTTCTTTAAATTCAGCATCATCGGGATATAGACTACCGGCAAACATAAAATCCTGCCAGACCAAAATTCCTTTTTCGTCGCAAAGTTGATAGAAAAGGTCATTTTCGTAAATACCACCGCCCCAAACACGTAACATATTCATATTGGCAAGTTTTACATCCTCGATCAGTTTCTTGTATCGCTCTTCTGTAACCCTTGGTAAAAACATATCCTGGGGAATGTAATTTGCACCTTGAATAAATACTGGTAAGCCATTTAATTCAAAATAAAATGAGGTGCCAATGCTATCGGTTTCGTTAACCAATTCAATGGTGCGAATACCGTAATTGATTGTTTTATGGTCAAGAATTTCATCTTTAAAAACTAATTCAACATTCTGCGAATACAAATGTGCATTACCATGACCATTGCACCACCACAATTCCGGGTTTTCAATTTCGAAATGATAATTTAGAATGTTACTGCCGGAACTTAATTTTTCACGGTATTTTAAACTGTCAATAACCACAATATAATCACCTGCAGTTGCAACCTCAATTTCTATTTGAGTCAGCATTTTTGCATTTTCATTTTCTATTTCAATGGTCGAAGTGTATACATCAACAATTCTTGATTTATTCCAGGTTTTTAGAGTTATCGGACGCCAAATTCCACAGGTGACAAATCTTGGGGAAAAATCCCATCCAAAATGATAAGCCGCCTTGCGTGTAAAAGAACTTACTTTTGTCTTTATATCAGCGGTTTCATTTCCGGATGGCAGTTTATAAGGATAATTTTCTACTTTTTGGTTGTTGTATTTTATCGGTGATTGAAAAACAATTTCTAATTCATTTTTACCCTGAATCAACTGGTCTTTTACCTCAACTGTCCAAGTCCGAAACATGTTATTTGCAGAAAGGATTTTTTGCTTATTCAAATACACATCGGCATAGGTATCCAACCCTTCGAAATTAAGATCAATATGTTGATATTTCTTAAGCAACTTATCAGCAATAAATGTGGTTTTATACACCCAATTTTCATCTTCAATCCAACGTTGTTTCTGTTCATTGTTTTCCCAATACGGGTCACCTATTAAGTGATTGTAAAATAAATCGAGATGAATCACGCCGGGCACTTCAGCCGCATACCATTTTCCCGAACCTTCTTTAGAAAACATCCAATCGCTATGTAAATTCATTGATACAACAGCAGGTTCATGTTTTTCGGGGGTACATGAGGTAATAATAAAACTTAAAAACAGGATGATGAACTGTTTCATAAAAACATCAATTTATTTCAGATTAAATATAGTAAAATCGGAATAATTGAATTTGAAGCATTTGCAATTCCAAAGTAATTTCTTGTCGTAAAATTGCCTCTTAATTGTTAAGCAACTGACAAATCAACACCTTGTTTCTGAATAGTTTTGCTTCTTAAAATAATCATATGACCCTCGAAGCTAAAAACAACATCTGTCTTGTAAAATCAGATAAACCCCGTGTAGTTGTTATAGGGGCTGGTTTTGCAGGTATTCATTTTTGTAAAGCTTTAAACAAAGCATCTGTACAGGTAGTAATGCTCGATAAAAACAATTATCACCAGTTTCAGCCTTTGTTATACCAGGTTGCAACAAGCGGATTAGAACCTGATTCTATCACCTTTCCTATTCGAAAAGTGCTGGCGGGTGCAGAAAACACGCAGTTTAGGATGGCTGATGTAAAACGCATAGATAGGGAGAACAACCGCGTGATTACCAATACCGGAATTGTGGATTACGATTACCTTGTTATCGCCACCGGTAGCGTTTCAAACTATTATGGAAACCTGGCCTTTGAAAAATATGGTGTTGGTTTAAAAACAATCAACGATGCACTAAATATCCGTAGTCTGATTTTACAAAACTTCGAAAGGGCTGCAAACAGTTGCGATCCCGAAGAAAAAGATATGCTGACCAATGTGGCTATCGTTGGGGGAGGGCCAGCAGGGGTAGAGATGGCTGGAGCATTGGCTGAGTTTAAACGTTTTGTGTTGCCTAAGGATTACCCCGAGTTTGACAAGGATAATATGAAAATTTACCTCATACAGGCCTCCGGGGAATTGCTGCAAACCATGTCGGAAAAAGCAAAAGCGAGAACGGTAAAGGATCTGGAGAAAATGGGGGTTGAAGTACTGTTTAATATCAGGGTAAAAAATTACGACGGGGAAACAGTGGATTTAGGGGACAAAGGTTCGTTAAAAGCTGCCACATTGGTTTGGACTGCAGGAGTGAAGGGAACTTATCCGGATGGAATTCCTGAAGAAGCACAAATCGGTGGAGGAAGGATTTTTGTGGATAATGAATTAAAGGTAAAAGGAACAAGGAATATTTTTGCCATTGGCGATATTGCGGGTATGATAAGTGAAGAATTGCCCCGGGGACATCCGATGGTTGCACAAGCAGCCATGCAGGAAGGAACGCACCTGGCTAAAAACATGATCAGCAAATTAAATGGGAAACCAGAAAAAGCATTTAAATACAATGATAAAGGAAGCATGGCTACCATCGGTAAAAAAAGGGCGGTAGCTGATCTTGGCAAGAATTTTATTGGCGGATTTATCGCCTGGTTACTTTGGTCAACCGTTCATTTGCTTTTTATTATTGGTTTTAAAAATAAGTTTTTAGTTGGCCTTAATTGGGGGATGAATTACATCACTTACGATAAAGGAAACCGCCTGATCATAAGAAAATACAAACGGGAATTACCTGGAGAGCAGATTTACGAAAGTGATATAAAACCCGAAGAGGTATTTTCGGATTAATGGATTATACGCTGAGCAGGATTTAAAATCCTGTGATACAATACTTTTGAGGTACTATAAAAAATCGATCTAGTTATTGTCGACACGTTAAATTTAAAGATTTAATAAGAGCTTTGAGCGGTTTTTAATAGAACCCCTTACCTAATTATCCAGTTTCAAAACCGCCATAAAAGCTTCCTGCGGAATTTCTACATTTCCCACCTGGCGCATGCGTTTTTTTCCCTTTTTCTGTTTTTCCAACAGTTTTCGTTTTCGGGTTATATCGCCACCATAGCATTTTGCAGTAACATCTTTTCGAACAGCCTTAACGGTTTCGCGGGCAATAATCTTTGCGCCTATCCCAGCCTGAATAGCAATTTCGAATTGTTGCCTTGGGATAAGTTCCCTTAGTTTTTTACATATTTTTTTTCCTAAATCAAAAGCGCGATCCTTATGGATCAATGCCGATAACGCATCTATTTGGTCACCATTCAATAAAATATCGAGTTTAACTAATTTAGATACCCGGTAACCTATCGGATGATAATCAAACGACGCATATCCGCGTGAAACGGTTTTTAACTTATCGTAAAAATCGAAAACAATCTCGCCCAAAGGCATATCAAACGACAGTTCCACCCGGTCGGTTGTTAGGTAAACCTGATTTTTTAGTAGTCCTCTTTTCTCAATCGCAAGGCTCATCACTTGTCCGATATACTCCGATTTTGTAATAATTTGCGCATTGATATACGGTTCTTCAACAAAATCCAATAAGCTTGGGTCGGGCAAATCAGAAGGGTTATTGATTTCAAGTACTTCGTCCTTTGTGGTATGCGCAATGTACGACACGTTTGGAACGGTCGTGATAACGGTCATATCAAACTCGCGCTCTAACCGTTCCTGGATAATTTCCATATGCAGCATCCCTAAAAAGCCACATCGAAATCCAAACCCTAAAGCTGCTGACGACTCCGCTTCGTAAACCAATGAAGCATCATTAAGTTGCAGTTTTTCCATCGAAGCCCTCAATTCTTCATAATCGTCGGTATCTACCGGATAAATTCCGGCGAATACCATGGGTTTTACATCTTCAAATCCTTTTACTGCTGAATCACACGGTACTTGTTTATGTGTTAGGGTATCACCAACCTTTACCTCTTTGGCATCTTTAATCCCCGAAATTATATAGCCAACATTTCCGGCAGAAAGTTCAGCTTGCTTAAGCAAATCGAGTTTTAATACCCCAACTTCATCGGCAAAATAATCGCGATCGGTATTAATAAAATGAACATGGTCTCCTTTACGAATGGTACCGTTCATTATTTTTAAATAGGCAATAATGCCCCGAAATGAGTTGTAAACCGAATCAAACACCATGGCTTGCAGGGGCGCTTTCGGGTCACCTTTAGGTCCTGGAATTCTGTCGATAATAGCTTCAAGGATTTCATCTACACCCATTCCGGTTTTTCCTGAAGCGGGGATAATTTCATTTGCCGAGCATCCAATCAAATCTACAATCTGGTCAGTTACTTCTTCAGGGTTGGCACTGTCCAGGTCCATTTTATTTAAAACCGGGATAATTTCGAGGTCGTGTTCAATGGCGAGATATAAATTCGAAATAGTTTGTGCTTCAATGCCTTGCGTAGCATCAACAATTAATAAGGCCCCTTCGCAAGCTGCAATCGACCTTGAAACTTCGTACGAAAAATCTACATGGCCGGGCGTATCAATTAGGTTCAAAATATAATCCTGGTCCTTAAAATTGTAATTCATTTGAATTGCGTGGCTTTTAATCGTTATGCCCCGCTCTCGTTCCAGGTCCATATCATCCAGGGTCTGCTCCTGAAGATCCCTGTCCGAAATTGTACCGGTTGTCTGTAAAAGCCGATCGGCAAGTGTGCTTTTCCCATGGTCGATATGGGCAATGATGCAGAAATTTCGGATATTTTTCATAGATGCGATACCCTTTTTCAGGTAATTTAGCAGCAAAAATAAATTATTTACGATGTTTCCAACCCTTTTATAAAAAGAAGACTTTTTTTAAAGGATTTTAAGTCGAACTCAGGTTATTAATAATCAACTTTTCAAGAAGCTATAATTTATTAATTTAGCCCGCTTTATTATAACCGATTTACTCTTATGAAAGTAACCGATCATATTGCGAATGCAAAGTCAACGCTTCTTTCTTTCGAAATTTTACCTCCTTTAAAGGGTAAGAGTATAAAAGATATTTATCAAAGCATTGATCCCTTAATTGAATTTTCGCCGGCTTTTATCAATGTTACTTATCATCGAGAGGAGTATAAATACAAAAAAATGCCCGGCGATTTATTACAAAAGGTGACGGTTCGTAGGCGGCCCGGAACTGTTGGAATTTGTGCTGCCATTGTAAATAAATATAAAATTGATGCGGTACCGCATTTAATTTGTGGAGGTTTTGCCAAGGAAGAAACAGAAAGTGCATTAATCGATTTGCAGTTTTTGGGCATCGACAACGTTTTGGCGCTGCGGGGGGATCCAATCCCTTCCGAAAAGCATTTTATACCTGATCCTTCCGGGCATGCTTATGCTTCTGATTTGGTGCAGCAAATCGGCAATTTGAATAAAGGGGTTTATTTACATGAAGAAATTCAAAATGAATCGGAAGCTAATTTTTGTATTGGGGTTGCCGGTTATCCTGAAAAACATTTTGAGGCCATCAATAAAAAAACGGACTTAAAGTATTTAAAACAAAAAGTGGATGCAGGTGCCGATTACATTATCACCCAGATTTTTTATGACAATCGAAAATACTTCGACTTTGTTAAAGATTGTAGGGCTGTGGGGATTGATGTGCCTATTATTCCGGGTATAAAGCCAATAACACGCAAAAGCCATATCAAATTTATTCCAAAAACTTTTCATGTAGATTTTCCGGATCAGTTTGGACAGGATTTAATAGATTGTAAAACCGATGATGAAGTCTCGGAAGTGGGGATCGATTGGGCCATCAGGCAAACAAAAGAGCTAAAAGAAAGAGGTGCTCCAGTTATTCATTTTTATACCATGGGCAGGTCAAATGCCGTAAAGGAAGTTGCAAGGGCGATTTTTTAAGCAAAATACGGATTAAAACTTATTTGGTCTCAATCGTAATTTGCAACTATGTACGTTTGGTGCAATAGTCTGCCTAGGCGGATTCTATAAATATTTATGTTTCAAATTTGAAATCCGAAATTTGTACTTCTGTCTTCTGTCCTCTGTCTTCCGTCTTCTGTCAATGACAAGTAATTCTAAAAACGAATTTAATTCGAAAAGCAATCCTATGAACTTCCGGTACATAGTGGTTTAGCCTGCATTATTCATGCGTTTAGTTTACTTCTGAACGTAAGCTTCCATAATCCTCGAAACATATTTTCCGATAATATCAAACTCGATATTAATCCGTGAGCCTGGTTTATAAATCCCAAAGTTGGTGTGTTCGAGGGTATAGGGAATAATGGCTACACTGAAACCGTTTTCCCAAACATCTACAACGGTAAGAGAAACCCCATCTACACAAACCGACCCTTTTTCTACATTCATAAAAGACGATGCTTCGTGTTCAAAATAAAAGTAGTGACTTCCTTCTTTTTCTTCAACCTTAGTGCAAACAGCGGTTTGGTCAACATGCCCCTGAACCATATGCCCATCTAGCCTGGCATTATATACCATGGCACGCTCAAGGTTTACCGGATCACCTTCTTTTAAATCACCCAGGTTCGATTTTAGTAAAGTTTCTTCAATGGCAGTTACAAAGTGTTGTCCATTTTCGACCTTGGTAACGGTTAAACAAACCCCATTGTGCGCTATGCTTTCATCCGGTTTTAATTCGCTGGAAACCGCTGATTCTATTGCGAAGTGCTTATTTGTACCTTCGGTTTTTATTTGCTTTACAATTCCTAAAGCTTCAATTATTCCTGTAAACATCCTTTATCTTGTATTGGTGTTTCCGTTCGAAAAAACATAAACATATCCCGCCTGGGAAGTGGTTTGATTTCCTTCCAGAAATATACTTTCTATAATTATGGTGTAGTAGTAAATCCCGTCACTAACCACTTCATTTGAATTCAAATCTTTTCCGTCCCATTTTATTTCGGGATCGGTGGTTTCAAATACCAATGTGCCCCACCGGTTATAAACCTTAAAGTCCACCTCTTTCACATTTCTGGTTAAAATAGGCGTCAAAAGGTCATTTACGCCATCGTTATTTGGAGTAAAAACATTGGGCATTTCATATTCAGGGCAATTTTCGATGCAAACGATATTACTGAAACCGCTTTCGTTTTGCCCGAATTCCCCATCCGGATGTAGGAGTAGTGAATCGCTGGCAGTAACCGCATAACATCCGGCAACAGATAACAAATCCGAAAATAAATACGTCGTATCATCAGCCGGAGATGTATTTATTATGGGTTCAAAATCCTCAGGATCTTCCGAAAGTGTAAGGCTATAATAAATGGTATAGGCAACTACATCGTCGGCGCAACTATTATTTGGATTGGTCCATATTAAAAAGTTTTCGCCTGCTTCACAATCGCTTTCCACGATTAACTCGGGAGGGCAGGGGGGAGTCCGGTCCCAGGGAATACCATAGGTTTCCTGCGAAAAATTGATTAAAGTGTCTTTAATGGATTCTGAAGCATATCCTCCAATTGCTTTTACGTAGTAAAAACTTGTATCCAGGTTAACAAGTCCGGTATCGTTGTATTGGTTTAAAAAACCGGGCACCGAATCCAGGAAAAAATAATCACCGCTTTGGGTGTCCTTTTTATAAACTTCATAATAATAATGGAGCCAGGGAGTTCGGTCATCCCAGGTTACTGTTATCACGTTATCGTTTCCGATAGTACCTAAAAAGATACTTGGGGTTGAAACCGTTGGACCAACTAAGATATCATCACTGTACAGATCAATCCGATAAGTATTGGCTTGCGATAGCGTGTTTATTCCAATATCTACAAATGAGGTGTCAGGATAGCTGATTATATCGTTGGCAAGTGGGCTTGTATAAATTAATTGATCCGGTTCACTATATGCTTCACCTCTATATACTTTATATTGATAGGGCCCTGGAAACTGTATAGGTTTCAATTCAGTAGGGTTAGACCAAACAATAGTGTCACGCCCATTGGCTAAATCGGTAAAACCGACACTAACATTGGTAATTACCGCCAGGTCTTTAATTAGTGTTGCACACGATTCTAAAGAGGGTAAACTTTCTGCTTTATCCGGAAAGGTAGCGGTTACCATATAGCAATATTCCTGGCCCAAGGCTAATCCGTTGACATCGGTAAATTGTGTGGTGTTAAGCCCTTCAGTTGTGCCAATCGCCATATAACCGGTTTCAAGAGGGACACCTGTTACACAAAAATCGGGAATGTAACCCAACGAGTCTACTCTTCTGTATATAATATAGCCCGAAGCATGATCGCAGTAGGAAGCATCCCACGATAATTGAACCGTATTGCCCGCAGGTTGGGCATCAAGGTTTTCAGGGCCGGGTGCAATAACTGTAACATTGAAAGATTCAAAATCAGTCAGGTCCACATCTCCGCCTTCGTCCCGGGCTTTTATGGTAACTACATAGGGGTCAAGCCTTACTCTATTGCACTCCGGGGTCCAAATAAAAGCGCCCTCTGCAATCGGTGGACCCTTTGTTGTCTGTGTAAAAACAGCCGTATTATTGTCTAAATCCAAAGGTTCTCCAAATGCTGTTAATTTAATTTTATTGTTATCGGGGTCAGTTGCGGTTACTTCTACCGTTAGTGTTTCGGTATCTGCAAGTACACAGGTATCGGCAATTTCAGCAATTTCCGGGGGGTTATTTGAACAGGCAAAAACGGTGATCTGCATATCGCGTTCAACAGAACCCACTAAAAACCCTGCCCGCCATTCTTCTATCAAAAAAGCAACATTGTATTCTCCCTGGATCTTCGGCGAATCCCATATCAGGTTTCCGGTTTCCGGGTCAAGAAATAACTGATTATCTTCTCCGGCAGGCCATTGGTTAGGGAAAGTATATCCAGGTATGGGCAATCCATTCAAGGCTTTGCAGACAATTAATTTAAAGGCCAAACTATCCCCATCCGGATCTGTTGCCCCTGTATTGTGGACATATAACCGATCAATGCATGCATTATCCAGGGGGGAATTGAGTAACTGGACCGAATTATTATTGCCAAGTAAATTGCTTATGGTCAAAACAGATTCGATATAAAAAACAACATTTACCGAGGATGGGATATTAAGCACACCCTCGTTCCGGTTCGGATCCTCCATCGAAATTACAAATGTACCTGCACCGGAATAAACATGTGTTCCCCTGTAAATGTTTTTTTGGGCATCATTGTCTAGAAAATCAATATTTTCCCGTTGCAATATGTTGCTGGTGCCATCACCCCATTTTATTTCCAATTCGGGGCGGTCGGCAGCCGATGCAGATGTTTTTGTGTAGGTTGTAATTATAGCTTCATACAATAACCCTTCGATATGCTTGTAAGTAATTTCCCCTGCCCGGTTATGGGTTGCGCCTACATTCAGGGAACCAAAAAGGAATAAAAAAAACAGAAGCCGTTTCAACATCAATTAAATTTGCGCCTAAAATAACCAATCTGTAATTTATAGGCTATCGTTTAGCTTACATAAAAGTATAAAATTAACATTCTTGAACGGTTTTTATTGTTCTTTAGATTGAATTGATTTTGTGTTTGCAGGTTAAAAAGATTATAAGATGTAGTATAAACTCAACTTACTTCACAATCAACCGCTTTACTAACTTATACCCATCAATGTCTTCTAATTCCATTAAATACATGCCCGGCAGAAGTTTACTTATATCAATTACCAATTGATTCTTGTGAATAGGTTCTTCCATTATTTGATTTCCGGTTAGCGTATAAACCTTTAACCGTATAACTTTACGCTGTGCGGTAATCGATAATTTCACTTCATCAAACGCAGGATTGGGAAATAGTTCAAAAGAGATTTTGTTTCTTACATTTTTAGAAACAGAAACCAGGGCATCGCAATCGCTTGCAACTGTAACCTTAAACATTTCAAAATCAGACAAATCAACATCCCCACCATTATCTTTTGCTTTTATAGTAACAACATAAGGTTCTGCCCTTATTTTATCAATTTCCGGAACCCAAATAAATACTCCATGTGCTGTTGGCGGTCCCTGTGTTGATTGCGAAAAAATACCGGTATTGTTACCGATATCAAGCGGTTCACCAAAAGCATTTAGTGCAACGTTATTGTTATCAGGATCATTTGCAGCAACAGTAACAATTAATGTTTCGCCTGCATTTACACAAGTATCGGCTATTGCCTCAATTACCGGGGGGTTATTTGAACAGGCAAAAGCAGTTATTTGCATATCGCGGATTACTGAACCTACCATAACCCCTGTTCTCCACTCTTCTATTAAAATGGCAATATTGTATTCCCCTTGCATTTTTGGGGAATCCCAGAAAAGGTTTCCCGACTCTTGGTCAATCCATAAGTTATTGTCGTCTCCCGATGGCCATTGGTCAGGAAATGTATAACCCGGTATAGGTAATCCATCCATGCCTTTACATTCCACGAGTTTAAATGATAAACTATCACCATCGATATCTACAGCCCCGGTATTGTGGATATACAACTTATCAATACAGGCATTACTTAGTGGAGGGTTAAGCAATAGAACCGAATTATTATGACCGGAAGTACTATTAATAGTTAACACAGATTCAATATAAAATACTACATCTACTGACGATGGGATATTTATAACCCCTGCAGTTCGGTTGGGGTCTTCCATAGAAATCACAAATGTTCCCTCTCCTGCATAAACATGTGTTCCCCTGTAAATATTTTTTTGGGCATCGTTAGGAAGAAATTCAATCGATTCCCTTTGAATGGTATCGCTGGTGCCATCGCCCCATTTGATTTCCAACTCGGGGCGGTCTTCTTCTGAAGCTGATGTTTTGGTATAGGTTGTAATTACTGCTTTGTACTCAAAGCCGCTTACATGTATGTAGGTTATCTCCCCGGCACGGTTGTGTGTAGCATTTACCGATAAAGAGAGGGCAATAAGTAGAAGTAGTAGAATTTGTTTCATTGTACAAAAGTTTAGTTATGTAAAAATAATGAATTGTTGCCAAACCCACGCAAGTTCAATAACGTTTGTATGCGTTTTTTATCTCTTGTTATAAGGGGTGTCACAATCATTTTCCGTAGTTTTGAAAAATGATTCCAAAGTTGATTTATATTCAAGATAAAAAGAAGATTGATGAAAATGTTTCGTTGGTTTATCTTTTTAAAGATCTGAGCGAATTTCGGTTATTGAGCAAAAATGAAAAGCTGCAAAATTTTGTTAAGCAGCAACTAGGGAATAATCAGGAAATATTTTTTTTAAAATCTCTGGAAAGAATCGAGGTTTTTGTTGAGACTAAGAGGGGAAAGGAAAAGTTTGATGAGTTAGAAAATGCACGAAGAAAAGCAGCCAAAGTACACGAACTTTTAATTTCATCAGGAATAGATAAGGTTGCGGTTTTATGTGATAATACTGTACAGGAAGTTGCGTTTACCGAAGGGTTGGTATTGTCGGATTATCGTTTCGATAAATATAAAACAAAACCGGAACCAAAGAATTTAAAAGAGATAATCATTGGATTTGACCCTGAAACCGTTGGATTAAAAAACATAATGTCGGCGGTTTATTGGTCGCGGGATCTGGTTAATGAGCCACCTGCCGAACTTACTGCCAATGAGCTATCCAGCCGGTTTGAAGAACTTGGGAAACAATCGGGAATTGAAGTGGAAGTGTTTGGAAAATCACGGATTGAATCCTTGAGAATGGGAGGCTTGCTTGCAGTAAACCGCGGAAGTGTGCAAGAGCCTACGTTTAATATCCTGACTTATAAACCCGAAAATGCGATAAATAAACAACCCCTTGTTTTAGTGGGTAAAGGTGTGGTTTACGACACAGGGGGCATAAACCTGAAACCAACGGGTTACCTCGAAACCATGAAAAGCGATATGTCCGGTTCGGCTGTGGTTTCGGGATTAATTAAAGCCATTGCAGCAAATAAACTCCCGGTTTATGTAATAGGATTAATTCCGGCAACTGATAATCGGCCTGGAAAAGATGCCATTGTACCGGGAGATATTATTACGATGTTTAATGGTAAAACGGTTGAAATTATAAATACCGATGCCGAAGGGCGATTAGTACTGGCTGATGGACTGGCTTTTTCTGAAAAGTATGATCCGCAATTGGTAATTAGCGTTGCCACGCTTACCGGTGCGGCAAAAGCAGCTTTTGGCGATCGGGTTATTGCAGCAATGGGAAATGCAAACGGGCCATTGGCAGATTTAATTTCAGCCGGGTTCGAAACCGGCGAACGTGTTGCCGAACTCCCTTTTTGGGAAGATTATGGCGAAGAGGTAAAATCAAAAATAGCAGACCTGAAAAACCTTGGAGGAAAAACTGCCGGAGCTATAACCGCAGGAAAATTCCTGGAGAATTTCACCAAATCACCTTATATTCACCTCGATATTGCGGGGGTTTCTTTTCTTGAAAAAGATGATTATTATCGCCCTGCCGGAGGAACCGGAACAGGGGTGAGGGTATTGTATCAATTTATTGAAAGTAATTTTATAAAATGAAACGAACATGAATTTTCATTATTTTAAATTCACACAAAGAAATGATTAAAATTTATGTGAGAGAGAAGCGGTTCCATGTGTGTAAAAATTTTGGAATAGCTTTATTTTTAACTAATTACAAAATTTTAAACACATGAATAAAAACAAAGATAAAGTAAGAATTGGTATCAGTATTGGCGATATCGCGGGTATTGGAATGGAGGTGATAATTAAAGCCTGTATGGACAACCGGATATTAAACACTATTACACCCATTGTTTATGGTGATTCAAACCTCGCTAAATTTTACCGAAAGGAGATTAATATTCATGACTTTAGTTTTAACCCGATAAAGTCGGCTGATTTGGCTAACCCAAAGCGGGTAAATATTGTTAATGTTGCTGCTGAGAGGATTAACCTCAGTTTCGGAAAATCGACGAAGGATACCGGTGCCATGGCATTAAAATCGTTGGAAATGGCAACTAAAGACCTGGCTGCCAATAAAATTGATGCGTTGGTTACGGCGCCTATAGACAAAAATGCCATACAATCTGAAGGCTTTGATTTTCCGGGACATACGGAGTATTTGGCAAATATGTCAAATGTTTCTGAAGCTTTAATGTTGATGATAGAAGATAATTTGAGGGTGGGTGTTGTAACCGGGCATGTTCCTTTAAATGAGGTGGCATCGCATATTTCAGAAGAATTAATCCTTCGGAAACTCAATTTATTAAACCGAAGTTTAATCAACGATTTCGAAATTGTGAAACCAAAAATTGCAGTATTGGCTTTAAATCCACATGCAAGTGACCATGGTTTAATTGGCGATGAAGAGGAAAAAATAATTATTCCGGCAATAGAAGAAGCAAATGAGCAAGGCATATTAACGTTCGGGCCATATTCTGCTGATGGTTTTTTCGGTCAGGGAAATTACAAGAATTTTGATGCGATATTGGCCATGTACCACGACCAGGGGTTGGTACCGTTTAAAACCCTGGCGGCTAAAGGTGGGGTAAACTATACTGCCGGCTTGCCAATTGTCCGCACATCGCCTGCGCATGGTACCGCTTTCGATATTGCCGGAAAAGGCATTGCGGATGAATCGTCGTTTCGCGAAGCTTTATTTACCGCTTACGATATATTTGTCGCGCAAAAAAAAATAAAGGAATGGACGGCTAATCCGCTCGAAAAAACAAATCCTAAAACGATGGGGAAGGTTTGAGGATTTGAGATTGTTGAAGCATTTTATGTGGGTTAATCAGGTTTTGAAATTAATTTTGATTTACCAAAAAATATTCCTTAGCTTTAACCCAATCTTAATAACCTTTTAATCATCCAAATCCATGTCAACATCGTTTAACCCACCTTTCGAAAAATCACTTTTTGGTTTATTTGTTTCATTGTTGTTTATTTTTCGTGCCGGAAAGTAGCTTAGGTGCTGTAGGTCGTCTTTTTAACCCAACCTCTGCCTGCCAGCTCCTTCAACCCCCTCTTTCTTTAACCGGCAGAAACTCATTTAAATATTAAATATAAATTTTACAAATGATGTATCAAAAAACTACAATTAATAATATAGACACCGCGACACCAAAAATTAAATTTTCGGGATACCAAACGCAAATAATAACACTTTTATTTGCTATGTTTTTCTACATTTTACCAACAACTATCAGTTTTGCGCAAGAAGGTGCAGGGGGGCAGGATCAAAGCACTCCAGACAATTACTTTAACTTGCTTGACCAATACAATGCCATTATGGAAGAAGAACCAAATGACACGGCAGAAGATGGAATTTCAAAAAATATTGCACGATGGCAATGGTTTTGGGAAAAACGCATTGGCAGTGGTACAGAAAACAACAACGGCGATTTTTCTAATTATGTAGGAGCAGTGCAAAAATTATTGGACACCGGTCCTTTATGCCAAAACGCTACAGAGAGCCAATTAAATTGGGAATTGCTGGGGCCAATTTCCCAGGAAGAGCATAGGCAAGGAAGGGTAGATATTGTATTGGCTGATTCACAAAATTCCGACGTTGTATATGTAGGTACGGTATCTTCCGGTCTATGGCGATGTGATGATATAAGTGCCGAAACACCACAATGGACAAATATAACCGATGTGTTGGCAATGCCAGCAATGGGGGTACTTGGTTTCGATATTAACCCGGACAACCCTGACATTGGGTATGTTTCGTTAGGTTATAATGTTGGGGGTTTATGGAGTTATAGGAATTTTAGTGTAGGTTTATTTAAAACTACCAATTTAACGGAACAACAACCTGTTTGGGAAAAAATCCTTCCCGAAGACAATAACGATATCCACAGTAAGGTTACCCATGTATTAATCGACAAAACCAATCCGCAAAGGGTTTATGCTGTTATCAATCAAAAACTTATGGTCTCAGATGATGATGGTAGTACTTTTTATTTAATGGTCGATTTTGGATCAGGTGAAAATAATCCGGGGTTTAAATTGCGGATTACAGATTTAATCATCGATAAATACGATAGCAATGTGTTGTTTATTGTCGGTGATTATACGCTTAGCAATACTGATTATAACCGAAAAGCAATTTTTTGGAAATACAATATTGCTACTGATAACCTTACGGACCAAACCGCCTTATTGAATGAAAATATATCGATTTCCCCATTTTATACGGCGATTCATCTCGACGAAGGGCAATATGGTATTTATGCCCTTTATTTTTATTATGATAACAATATCAGGAGGAACACGATTAAAAAAACAAGCGATTCTGGTAACTCATGGGTAACTTTTAAAAATTTCGATACTGCTAATTCCAATGCGGTTTTTGATGTATCAAATTCCAACGAAAATATATTTTACATTGAAGGAAGTAACAGATCTTGCGAAACATATCCGGAAGTTCCAACGGGTTATGATTGCACTAATACCACTGCCTTCAGGCGTTTATTAAAGTTTAGTGATAGCGATGGAAGCGATAGTCTGATTTATTGCACAAATTATCGAGCATATAATCTTTATCACGGGGTTTCAACCCATGCCGATATCAGAGGCTTTACTATAATTGAAGATAGCGAAGACGGCCTTTCCGACAATATCCTTTGTGCGAGCGATGGGGGCGTGCTGCATTCCGTTTCTGCATTTGACGACCATGTTGTATGGAAAGACATCAATGGTGAAGGTTTGGCCATTACTATGTATTATGGAATGGGACAACGATACGATAAAGCAAATGTTTATGGTGGGGGCGTACAGGATAACGGGACTCTTATCTTTCAGGAAGACGGAAAATGGGACCATCCTATTGGTGGTGACGGTTGGGAACTGCTATTTGATAAAAACAACTCAAGTTTCGCATTATCCTCGAATGGCTTTGGTAATAACTTTTTCCATTCATCTAATTACGCCCAGTCTTTTACCTCAACTTTATTTACTGATCAAAACCAAAGTTGTAGAAAAAATGCTTTACACCAACCAGTTTACAACGATAGGTCAGGCCATACATTTATTGCCTTCCATGATATTTATCTTTCAAACGAACATGGGAGTTCTGGAAGTTGGTCGCCTATTTCTGATTTCTCTAATTCTGGTTTCTCCAATAGTGACTTGGATGTCCCTGAAAATTGGTTGGTTGAATCATTAATTGCTTATCCGGGCGATAACAATATTGTATATGCTGCATTTGCCAGTCCAACCTGGGATAGGGATATGCTTGCCTGGAATGGGGATTGTAAAGATGACATTAATAATCCTGGACCTGGCGATGATGGTTGTGGTGGTTGTACTTTGTATAAAAGACTTTTTAAAACAGAAGACGCATTAAGCGGCAATCCGATATGGACTGATATCACTCCTAGTTTCGAAGCAGGTCCCAATCCACCCTCGAATGCCATTAGATGGCGCGGAATAACTGATTTGGCGATCTCGGACAGTAATCCTGATGATATTTATGCTTCTTTCGATCAGTTGGGCAGTGATGCCGGGGATATTACAAAAGGGATTACAAGGGTAACTGCAAGCCATGATGGAGGTGCTTCCTGGGTTGACTACAGTGATGGGTTGCCCGCATTTCCAGTAACCAGGTTGGTTTATTACAACGGTAGCCATAATGGTTTATTTGCAGGAACAGACCTGGGAGTTTATTATACCGATAATGATATTTATCCGGATAATGGTTGGATATGCGTAAGCAATGGGTTTCCGCCGGCATTTGTAACGGATATCGATATTAACTACTGCCGCGAGGTAATCAGGGTCTCAACTTTTGGACATGGAATGTGGGAAGCAGACTTAAAACAATTGGGTGTTGAAACCGATATGATTGTTGACCAGGATGCAACATGGGATACACCCAGGGACATAACCGGTAATATTACGGTAACCAATGGTGCTGATTTATTAATTAGCTCTTCAATCTATATGTCCGCCAATAAGTTTATCACAATTGAAAAGGGATCTAAACTAACTATTGACGGTGGTACCATTACCAATGCATGTGGCAATTTCTGGGGTGGCATCTTCGTCCAGGGCGACAAAACCCTCCGCCAATCCCCATCTTCAAATATGGGCCAGTTAATCGTTAAAAACGAGGGAACCATAGAGTATGCAAGTACGGCCGTAAGAAACTATGCGCTTAACGAAAACGGCGATACCGACTGGATCTCAACCGGTGGTATTATTAAAACATACTCCGGGGCACAGTTCTTAAACAACAAACGCGATGCGGAATTCCTTAGCTACCAGAATTATGCGGGTACAAGCCCTATTAATGATAAGAGCTATTTTCAGGAAACATCTTTTGCGGTAACCGAGCTGCTGCCCAACGACCAAAAACCGCTTGACCGCATCACCATGTACCAAGTTGATGGAATAAAAATCAAGGCCTGCGACTTTAGTTCTTCCACAGAATATGTAATGGGATTACGTGGAGATGGAATCTACGCAATTGATGCTTCATTTGTTGTTGAAAGTTACCAGGACAACCCTAGCACATTTACCAACCTTGCAAAGGGAATTGAAGTTGAAAACTATAACGATTACTATACCATAAGCGTAAACAAGGCCCAATTTAACGACCTGCCTGCCGGTATTTTTATGTTGGATGTGATGGAAGCCTCCATTACCGAAAACCAGTTTAGCATATTTACATCATCCACGTTCAAAAGCCCTTATGGGTTATATATGGTAGGGTGTTCGGGGTACAAAGTTGAAGAAAATGTATTTACCGGTGAAGCTATCACAGGAAGTACTCCTTTGGGTATTGTGGTAAAAAACAAAAACCTCGAAGCCGACAACGACCTTTACCGCAACGAGTTTTTTAATTTGCATTCCGGTATTTTGGTAATGGGTAAAAATAGCAACGAAAGCTTTTCTAAACCCACCGGGCTGGAAATACTTTGTAACCGTTTTTATAATTTATTGTTAAACTACAGCGATTTTGCCCTTACCAATTCGGGTAGCGTCTCGTTTCAACAAGGTAAAGACGATGGTAAAACCACAGGCCCTGCCGGCAATATATTTTCGGCCATGGCCTGCAATAAAGAAAATTCGCTGTTTGTTAGCGATGATTCGTTTTATTACGCCTATAACCACCACAGTAATGCCGAAGCTACCCCGGGACCGGGATGCTATACGGCAGACCATGTGTTGTTGAATAATACTTCGCAAGGCTATACCAATTGGGCAACCGATGCCTGCCCCAGTAAATTGGGTAGCGACGATGAAATAGAACTGCCCGATAATAAACTGGCGGTGGAAGGTTCGAAAGCAGAATTGGTTGTACTTAAAGCCGAATACGAAACGGTGGTTGATGGAGGCGGGTCAACAGATTTGTTGGCAATGGTAGAAAACCCGTTAAATTCGAGCTATACGGTGCGCTCTGAACTTAAATCAGCTTCACCCTATCTATCCGACGAGGTATTGGATGCTGCCATAATGCGCAACCCTGCCCTAAATGCCTGGCACATGGCCGAAATTATGATGGCCAATGCCCCGGTAAGCCCCATGGTTTGGGGAACCTTTGAACAAAATACCACCATGCCCAACTTTTTGTTTAACTATGTGTATTATTACCAGCAAAATGGTGGAACATCTTCGCGTGCCGAACTCGAAATGCAAATGAAAACCCAGGTGGATATCAAAGAAAAAGCCAGCAGCGATTATGTAAGGGGTCAGATGATTAAGGAAGACAACACAGATAAAAACCAGAAAATACTGGAACTGTATGCCTTAGACAACGATAACCTGGCCATTCGCCGCAAAGTGGCTGCCTTAACATCGGCCGGTGCCTTTGCCGATGCACAGGAATTATTAAGTGCCTATAACGAAAACCCCGAAGTTGATGCTTATACCACCGTTCAGGATATCGTTATTACCATGCACGAAACCGGTAACAATCCCACCGCCGGCGAAATAAACAACCTGTATGAAATTGCCAACGGCGAAAAATTCGGCAAGTACAAAGCGCAGGCCATATTGGCTTATGTTGACGGAGCGGAATTTGACCATCCGATAATACTGCCCGACCCGAACCAGAAAAGCGGAACGGCAGGTAAAAAAGGAAGACGGCCGGTCGAAATCGTACCAATCCTGGCTTCTTATCCCAATCCGGGCGATAAACTGATGCACTTTACCTTTCAATTACCGGCTGAGTTGAATTCGGCAATAATAGAAGTGTATAATATTGATGGCCGATTGGTGGAACAACTCGACGTTTCCGCCGGTATTGGTATTTTCGAATTCAATACCACCGATTTAAAAGCCGGAACCTATATCAGTTCCTTGCTGGTAAACGGCGATAAGGTAGCGACACATAAGTTCCAGGTACAGCACTAAACTATAAATATATAGGTGATGTACATGAACCGAATATTTGCAATATTGGCATTCCTTCTTTTTTGGGGGAATGCCATTTATTCTCAGGAAACCTGGAATAATAGGTTTGGGGATATTAATTTTGATGAAGTTACACCATGGAATTCTGAAGATTGTTATTATGTAGATTTTAATTCAAATGGTGTAGTAATAATTTATTATTGGTTGAATAATAATACAGGATTATGGGAATTACGATTTATGGAAATCGGAAATAATGGGAATGAAAATTATCATAACGTCTATGCTTTAAATGACGAATCTTTTCATTCAGGTTTTAATAATTCTGGCTATAAAACAGTTGATGGTGGATTTGTAAATGGAGGGTCAATAAGACCTTTTAACGGAATGGGCACGTATCCCATTTTAATGCGTTTTACCCCAACAGGCGATACGCTTTGGATGCGGCGTTATTTCGATGCCACCAAGTCTTACAGTGCCGATAATGTGGTACAGACCACCGATGGGGGCTTTGCCCTTTCGGGCAGGACAGAAGTAAGTATGGATAACAATAACCCGCAAATGTTTGTAATCAGAACCGATAGCCTCGGAAATATGTTGTGGTACAAAGAATATGGCGACCCCATAGATGCCGGTGAATTTGGGGGCAATATTGCCGAAACTGCCGATGGCGGGTTTATGATAGGTGCCCAGATATTGCCCACCCAAACATCGAACAGTAACGGTTACCTGGTGAGAATTGATTCGGTTGGCAATTTATTGTGGGATATGCAATTGGGGAGCAACCAATTTTTTGAAGGAACCGTTTTTGTAAGAGCCTTAAGCGATGGCAATTTTATACTAGGAAGAGGAAAAGGGGTGGAAATTGTAAGTAATGATACCCATACGAAAGCCCAAATCATTAAAATGAATGATGATGGCGATGTAATTTGGCAAAAAACTTTTGGAAGGCTATCGTTTTTCAGCACTACACTTACGGTTAAGGAAAACCCTGATGGAACGCTAATTGCACAGGGCATAACCGAAACTGAAAACCCCACGAACCAGGTGTCCTCTAAAGTGGGCACTTTAGCCAAATTCACTACCGATGGCGATAGCCTTTGGATGCGCGAATATTCGTACCAGCCCGAGGGTACCCCAGATGCATGGACCATACATACCCTGCGTGATGTTACCCCTCTGCCCGATGGTGGTTACGCCGCCGCCGGATGGGTAAATGTGTTAAATATTCCAGAATACCCCGGCGAGTTTTTCGGGCAGGATGTATGGGTGTTTAAAACCGACAGTATGGGCTGCATTGTGGCCGGTTGCGATACCATAACCGGAATAGAAGAAATGCTGTTTGAAGAACAACAAACCTGGTTTACCTACGGGCCTAATCCCGTAAAAAATCAGCTAAATGTTTATTTAACCAATATTACACAGGGGCTTGTTAACGATTTATCCTTCGAATTGCGTAATTTAGAAGGGAAATTAATCCGGCAGTTTTATGCCAATGAATTTGGAGGTATCAGCTATATGCTCGATATTTATAACCAACCTGCTAGCATTTATATACTCTTGCTTACCGATAATGGAAAAATTCTACAAAGCGAGCGGATAATTATTTTAAAGGAGTAGGTAGTTTAAGTTGTAATCTTTGCTTATGATTAAAGGTCATTATTCACGATAATTAAAAAGTATTAAAATGAAATATATATTATTATTAGCAGGCGTTTTTTTTGTTGTACATGCTACTGCCCAGAATCCAGATTATTTTTCGAATAATCCCGAATGGAGAGTTGATAACTGGGTGTTATCTATAGGTTTTCCATGTGAATATAGGTACAGATATATCTATTACTTAAATGGAGATACAGTGCTTACAGACAGCGTTGAAACAACTTATTATAAAATATTCAGGAGAGGTACTTTATCAACTATCAGCGTTTACCCTGATAATTCTTGTGATGAGAATACTTGGGTAATTGATGAATATGTTGCGCTTGTCAGACAGGTTGATCGCAATGTTTATATTAAATCTGGAAATGGTCCTGAAACATTAATCTATGATTTCAATTTAGCTGTTGGTGATACTATTGACACTGAACTATTTTATCCTGAACAACCTTTAATCGTTACTTTTATAGATAGCATTTGGGTTGGTGATTATTATTTTAAAAGATTTTATTCGAATCAGATTTTATATAACGGATATCTAATTGAAGGGATTGGGCATGGAATGGGTTTTCTGGAACCAAATGGATGGACAGATGAATGGGGAGCTGAAATGTATTGTTACGTCAGGGGTGATTCAATAGTTTATACATTTGAAAATGGAGAAGGTGGTTGTGATTATGTGCTTTCCGTTGAAAAACATCATCAATTTAATATCGGGTTTACTATTTATCCCAACCCTGCTGTAGGAAAAGTAACGATTGCTGTCAATGAAAATGTTAAGGTCGTAAAGGTCCGGGTTTATGGGGTGATGGGAAGGGTTGTGATTGAAAAAAGTTATCAATCCCCCCAGCCCCCTTCTCCAAGGGGGAGTTCGATTGCGCTTGATGTACGCGATTTACAGCCGGGGATGTATTTGATTGAGGTGGAGACGAAAGACGGGTTACGGGAGATAAAGCGGGTTGTGATAGAATGATTGCAGAATGCAGATTAACGTTCCGATAGCCATCGGAAGCAGATTTGTCCATGCCTAAACAGCACTTACTTTTCCGTTTCCCCAATTAAAAAATAAATTTATCTTTGCGCTCCATTTTTGGGGAGATTGTAGCGATGAAAAAGTTCTCGAATTTTGATATCCCTTTTACAGGGCTTGGTTTAGGAAAACACCACTACGATTTTAAGATCGATAAAGCGTTCTTTGATCTGTTTGAGTATTGCGAAATTAATGACGGTAATTTTGATGTTGAGGTTGAATTCGATAAAAAAGAGACCATGTTGATTTTAGATTTTAAAATGTCGGGAGAAGTAATAACTGATTGTGATAGGTGCGGAAGTAAAGTAACTATTCCTGCTTTTTTTAACGACCGGGTTTATGTGAAGTTTGGAGATGAACTTTCGGAGGATGAAAACATCCTGGTTGTTCCTGAAAATACTCACCAGTTAAATATTGCCTCGCTACTCGAAGAGTTTGCTGTTTTATCGTTGCCGGCCCGCAAGGTTCATGAAAAAGGAAAATGTGAAAAGGAAGCGATCGAACGACTTGAAGGGTTAAACAAAAATGATTCAATGGAAATAGATCCCCGATGGGAAAAATTAAAAGGATTGGTAAAAGGCAATGAACAAGAAGATAAGCCCTGAAACAAGATAGAAATTGAGGCAAGCCTTTGAGATATTAAACAATAATATAAAAGATTAAAATAGATAAAAATGGCACATCCTAAGCGGAAACAATCGAAACAACGAAGAGATAAGAGGCGAACGCATTATAAAGCTGAAGCGCCTAATGTAGCTACTTGTCCCACAACCGGACAACCCCACCTTTATCACCATTCCCACGTTTACGAAGGTAAAATGTACTATAAAGGCAAAGTGGTAATGGAGATAGAAACTGAATAATCAGTTTATAAAATTATCCAAAAAATATACGGTGCATTATAATTAGTGTGCCGTTTTTTTTTTCAAAAAAAAAACAATAATTCTTACCATAAGTATATTAAGGTTTTTATTTTTATCGCTTCAAATTAAAATAAATTGCTATTCATGAGCAAGATTAATGCAGCAATAACAGGAATTCAAGGCTATGTTCCCGAGGATATCCTTAGCAATAAAGATCTGGAAAAAATGGTGGATACCAACGATGAGTGGATCGTTTCCAGAACCGGTATCAAAGAACGTCATATTCTAAAAAAAGGTTTGGGGACCTCCTTTATGGGAGCAGAAGCGGTAAAAGGGTTGCTCGAAAAAACCAATACCGACCCATTGGATGTGGATTTGTTGATTCTGGCTACTGTAACTCCAGACATGCAATTTCCGGCAACCGCCAATATTATAACAGACATGGTAGGTTTAAAAAATGCCTGGAGTTATGATCTAAATGCCGCTTGCTCGGGATTTATTTATGCTTTAACCACTGCGAAGCAATTCATCGAAAATGGCGCTTATAAGAAAGTGATTGTGGTAGGAGCTGATAAAATGTCATCGATTGTTGATTATGAAGATCGAACGACTTGCATAATTTTTGGCGATGGGGCAGGGGCAGTTATGCTTGAACCTGATACCGAAGGCTATGGAATGCTGGACACAATTATGATGGCCGATGGTTCTGGAAGGGTTCACCTGCATCAAAAAGCGGGCGGTTCAATTAAACCTGCAAGCCACGAAACAGTAGATGCAAAAGAACATTATATTTACCAGGAAGGCCAGGCCGTATTTAAATTTGCTGTTAAGGGTATGGCTGATGTTGCAGCCCAGATAATGAAAGAAAATAAGTTGAGTAGCGATGATATCAGCTGGTTGGTTCCCCACCAGGCCAACCTAAGGATTATTGATGCTACTGCCAGGCGCATGGGATTGGATAAATCAAAAGTGATGATTAACATCCAAAAATATGGAAATACCACAAATGGGACCATACCCTTATGTTTATGGGAGTGGGAAAACCAATTAAAAAAAGGTGATAACCTTATACTTTCTGCTTTTGGCGGGGGTTTTACATGGGGAGCCATCTATTTAAAATGGGCTTATGATAGTAAACAATAATTTGTATCTTCGATTGACTTAATTTGATCGAAAATTGTAAATCATTAAACCTTCGGTTAATTAGTTAATATTGCATTGACCAATAAATCAAAACTAAAAGGACATGAAATTTCAGGAAATTCAGGATTTAATAAAAATGGTATCCCGTTTAGGGGTAACCAAAGTTGAGATTGAACAAAAAGATTTTAAACTAACGATTAAATCGGAAAGTAAGAAAAAGAAAGGATCTGAACACGAAACCACTTATATTCAAACACCAATGCCGATGGGCATGCCCCAGGTTCAAATGCCGGCAATTCCAGCTCAGCAGCCAACGGCGGCTCAAGCAGCACCTGAAGCAGCTAGTGCAAAAGAAGATGAAAATGATAAATATGTTACGGTTAAATCCCCGATGATTGGAACCTTTTATCGTGCTTCATCCCCGGATAAAGATGCTTTTATAAACGTGGGGGATACTATAAAACCAGGTAAGGTTATTTGTATAGTTGAAGCAATGAAGTTGTTTAACGAGATTGAAGCTGAAGTTTCCGGAACTATTGTTAAGGTACTTCTTGATGATGCTTCGCCTGTTGAATATGACCAGCCATTATTTCTTGTAGATCCTTCTTAATTAAAGCTTCAGATCATGTTTAAAAAAATACTCATAGCCAATCGCGGAGAGATTGCACTCCGGATTATTCGCACGTGCAAAGAAATGGGAATTCCAACTGTGGCTGTATATTCTACAGTTGATAGTGAAAGCTTACATGTTAGGTTTGCCGATGAAGCAGTTTGTATTGGACCGGCACCCGCATCGGAATCATACCTTAGAATACATAGTATTATTGCCGCAGCAGAAATTACCAATGCCGATGCCATTCATCCCGGTTATGGGTTTCTTTCGGAAAATGCAAAGTTTTCAAAAGTTTGTGCCGATAACGACATTAAATTTATTGGTGCAAGCCCCGAAATGATTGATGCTATGGGCGATAAGGCTTCAGCCAAAACAACAATGAAAAATGCTGGGGTACCTACGATTCCTGGTTCTGAAGGACTTCTTAAGGATATGGAGCATGCGAAAAAAGAAGCTGAGGTTGTTGGGTATCCGATTATGTTAAAAGCAACTGCCGGTGGTGGTGGAAAAGGAATGCAGGTGGTTTGGAGTGCTGATGAAATGTCAGATGCGTGGGATAGAACAACGCGTGAAGCTGCTGCATCATTTGGCAACGATAGCATGTATATGGAAAAATTTATTGAAGAGCCACGCCATATTGAAATTCAAATTGCCGGTGATCAGTACGATACGTATTGCCATATGAGCGAACGTGATTGCTCAATTCAACGACGCCATCAAAAATTGGTTGAAGAAACCCCGTCACCATTTATGACTGCCAAATTGCGAAAAGCAATGGGCGAGGCTGCTAAAAAAGCCGCAGCAGCTGCAAAATATGAAGGGGTAGGTACCGTAGAGTTTTTAGTAGATAAACACCGCAATTTCTATTTTATGGAAATGAATACGCGGATTCAAGTTGAGCATACCATTACCGAAGAAGCCATTTCCTGGGACCTGGTTAAAGAACAGATAAAAATAGCAGCTGGTGTTCCGATAACCGGAAAAGACTACCGGCCGAGGGTGCATGTAATGCAATGCCGAATAAATGCTGAAGACCCGTATCATGATTTCCGGCCATCGCCCGGTACTATAGGGGTTTACCATCCGCCCGGTGGGCAGGGGGTTAGGGTAGATACCCATGTTTACAGTGGTTACACCATTCCGCCAAATTACGATTCGATGATCGCTAAATTGATCGTTTCGGCGCGTTCGCGTGAAGAAACCATTTCAAAAATGCAACGGGCTCTCGATGAGTACGTGATTGAAGGAATAAAGACAACTATCCCGTTCCATGCAGCTTTAATGAAAAACGAAAGCTTTATCAAAGGTGATTTTACCACTAAGTTTTTGGAAGAACATGATGTGCTAAAAGAAGAAGAGGATAAAGAGTGAACCCTTCTTATGTTTTTGGTTTTCGTTTAAAGAATTGTTTAAACGTATGCGGTACAGGCGTTTTAATTTCAACAAATTTCTTTTCGAACGGATGATAGAAACTCAATGAAAATAAATGCAACCCGAAGCGTTTGATAGGTGAAGGAGTGCCTTTATAATCTTTATCCCCTGCAATAGGCCATTTATTTTCCGACAATTGGGCCCTGATTGAATTTTTCCGTTCCGAATTTACATCAAGCTTTAAAAGACTGTATTTATCATCCTTGTACATTAGGCGGTAATTCAAAGAACACAATTTACCATATTCACTTTTTGGGGCTGAATAAACCCGGCCAATGCGGTTTTGTTTTAAATGGGATTCAATACTTCCTTTTTCGTTGTCAGGAATACCTTCAACAAGTGCATAATAGCGTTTAGTGTTGTCTTCCCATTTCTTTCTGACCTCAATTTCGGAAGTTCCGGATTTCGCAAATAGCATGATTCCGGAATATTTTCTGTCAACACGATTTATAGGTAAAAGTACCTCCTTAATCCCATAATTATACCGAAACTGTTTGAGGACCAAGTCGTAAAAATTCTTTTCTTTTCTGTTTTTTTGTTGGGTCGAAACAGAAAGCAGTCCGGGTGGTTTAATGTATGCAATAAAATACTCATCCTCAAAAACAGGCTGGAAATTGCTTGTCGGAGCTTTATCTTTTCTTTTATTGTCAGCTTTGCCACCGATCTCTATAAGCTGGTCAGTCTTTAGTGCAAATGAAGGTATTTTAACAATTTGGCCTTCTACTTTTACAATACCGCTTTTAATGTGGTTACGTGCTTTTGAATTCGAAGAAAATCCTAATTTATCTTTGATAATTTCGAGTAATGTGCTGTCTTTAGCTGATTTGAATTTCATAGCTTGAATAAAATGCCCTTTGGGGTAAAAATCAATTTTTAGGCGAACATTTCTTTAACCCTTTGAAAAAAACCTTTGTCTTTCGAAGTTGGTTTGGGTGTAAAGTTATCTGAATCCCTCAGTTTTGCAAGTATATCTTTTTCTTTCGACGATAGTTTTTTAGGTGTCCAAACATTAATGTTTATCAGCAAATCACCTTTTCCATAACCCTGGACCTCGGGGATTCCTTTACCGCGTAAACGTAATATTTTTCCGCTCTGTGTTCCGGGCTCAATTTTAATTTTGGCTTTTCCATTTACAATCGGAATTTCGTAAGAACCGCCCAGCGCCGCATCAATAAAATTAATGTATAGATCGTAATGCAGGTTATTTCCGTTCCTTTCCAGATCGGGATGTTCAATTTCCTCAATAAGCACAATCAAATCTCCGGGTATTCCGCCAAATGGGGCTTCATTTCCTTTTCCAGAAATACTTATTTGCATACCATCTTCGACACCCGCTGGTATTTCAACTTCAATAACTTCTTCTTGCTGTACAAGCCCTTGCGCATTGGCACCGGGAGGGAATTTAGTAACTTGTTGTCCCGTTCCATGGCAGGTAGGACAAGTTGAGGAAGTTTGCATTTGACCTAGAATGGTATTGGCAATCCGGGTAACTTGCCCTGTACCACCGCAAGTATTACAAGTTGCATACTCAACACCTTCAGCAACTTTTAGCTTTTTAACTTTTATCTTTTTAGTACTGCCGTTTACTATTTCCTTCAGGTCCAGTTTTATTCTGATGCGTAAATTAGAACCTTTAACCCGTCTGGTTTGTTGGCCACCAGCAAATCCACCAAAACCTCCACCACCAAAATGCCCACCAAAAATATCTCCGAAGTGGCTGAATATATCATCCATATTCATACCGCCAGCACCTCCACCACCAAAACCTGAAGCACCACCCATGCCCGCATGGCCAAAACGGTCGTACCGTTGTTTTTTTTCAGGATGGCTCAGTACTTCGTAAGCCTCAGCAGCCTCTTTAAATTTATCCTCGGCTTCTTTATTATCCGGGTTTTTATCCGGATGAAATTGCAAAGCCAATTTGCGGTACGCTTTTTTTAATTCGATTTTTGTGGCGTTTTTCGAAACTCCCAAAACCTCATAATAATCTCTTTTCGACATGCTTACTTATTTAGTCTGTCCATAAAGTGAGTGCTTAGTTCAGAATGTTCGCTATTGAGGCTTTCGAAGTTTTGAAAATCAAGGAGTTTACAATGGTAAATGACAGTTTTCAAAACAAGAATAATCCCGAAGCCTCGGGAGACATTATGGACAAGCACTATTTAGGCGCCAACAACAACCTTTGCGTAACGCAATACTTTATCTTTTAAAAAATACCCTTTTTCGGTAACGTCAATAACCTTTCCTTTCATCGATTTTTTAGGTGCCGGTATTTTGGTAATAGCTTCGTGGTACTCAACATCAAAGGGTTTCCCTATCGCATTCATGGGTTTTACACCTTCTATTTCCATAATGTTATTAAACTTATTATAAATAAGTAAAAACCCTTCTTTTAACGCTTCAGGATCGTTGGTGTTTTCGTTTGAAACAACCGCCCTTTCAAAATCGTCGATAACCGGTAATAAAGTAGAAAGTAGATCGCGGTTCGATGAATCAATTAAAGCAAGTTTTTCTTTTGCTGTCCTTTTCCTGTAATTTTCAAAATCTGAATATAAACGCAAATACTTATTGTTTAAAGAAGAAAGCTCTAATTCCAGTTCTTCTTCCCGACTAAGCGGTTCGTTTTCTTCTATTTCAGCGCTTTCTTGCTGTTCCTTGTTTTTAAGGTCCTGATCCAACACTTCTTTATCATTATTCTCCTTCATAATACAATGTATTTTTGGGGTCGCAAGTTGCAAAAATATAACCAATTGACAATACGGTCAGGTTGGCAGGTTTAAAGTGACAAATTAGGGTAAATTGGGTCTTCGTTCATCTTAAAAACCCACCTGCTTTGCTGGTGGTCATATTCTGAGGACTATTCCTAATTTTTCATGATAGATATTTATTAATATGCCTTAGGCCAGACAGACTGAATCACAATTTGTTGAAAAAACACATAACTTCATAAAAACGGTAGCTTAACTCTTTTATAGATAACTTTGTTTTTAGCGAAAAATAAAACCGGTTCTTTTCGCAGAAAAGAAGGGAAGCCTGTGCAGAAATAGCTGCAAGCTATGCGGAATTGCGTTTCTGCGGAGGGACGGTTTGTGCGGCTGGGCAGAAAAAGAGCATGAAGCATAAAGCTTGTCAGCGATCCTGTGTAGCGTAGCGGAACAGGAATTTCCTTGCAGGCTTTTTGCATCGCGTAAGCTGCTCCGTAGCACAGTACACGGTGATATTTAAGAAACAGAGAATGCCCAAAAGACACCAATGGAGTCAAATTAAAGCTACCTTCTAGAGGGTGTGATTTTTACTTTGAAAGGAATATAAAAAAAACGAATTCATTATATAATGAATCCGTTTTATATTAATTATAAATTTTGTTACAAGCTTTTTATAAGCTTATCCAATTCTCGGTGCAAAGCGGTTCCACGTAAATTTTTGGCAATAATATTGCCATCTTTATCCAATAAAAAGTTTGAAGGAATAGAATAGACTCCATAGGTATTTGAAGCGGGCGATTTCCATCCGCCAAAATCAGAAACCTGGTAAGGCCAATGTAAATTATCCTGGGCAATTGCTTTTTTCCAGCGTTCCATTGATCCGGCATTTTCCAGCGAGTAGCTAAATATCTCAAATCCTTTGGCATTTTTAAATTTAGCTGTATGGTATTTGTCATAAGCAGCAACAACATTAGGGTTTTCGCGGCGGCAGGGACCACACCAGGATGCCCAAAAATCAATTAAAACAATATTTCCCCGTAATGAGGAAAGCTTTAATGGTTTTCCATCCGGATTTTTTGCTACTATTTCCGGAGCTTCGTCTCCAATGTTCAATACAATGCGCTGTTCATTAGCTGAATCATTCACTACTGTATCAGGCATTTTGCTAAAGCCAAATACGATTAAGATTAATGTTAGCATTCCAAATGCCGTTAATTTCCTATTCATTTCAATTGTTTTTTAATTTAATATAACTCTGTTTGTTTTGTTTTATTGTATTTCTGATTTTTTGGTTTCAAATCTCATATTGGTCCAGTTATTTGTTGCCACATTAACTTCCAATGACTCAAGATCCATTATCGGCAAATAAACTAAAATATTTCATATTTCTAAATTCGTTTAATATTGGCTCCAAGTTTTTTCAATCTGTTTTCAATATCCTGGTATCCCCGGTCAATTTGTTCAATATTATAAATTGTGCTTTTCCCTTCGGCTGACAATGCTGCTATTAAAAGCGAAACCCCGGCACGTATATCAGGCGAAGTCATCGAAATACCACGTAAAGGAGATTTACGGTCTAATCCGATAATGGTTGCCCTATGTGGGTCACATAGTATGATTTGTGCGCCCATATCAATCAATTTGTCAACAAAAAATAAGCGGCTTTCAAACATTTTCTGATGTACCAAAACACTTCCTTTTGCCTGTGTAGCCACAACAAGGATTATGCTTAAAAGGTCAGGGGTTAATCCCGGCCAGGGAGCATCGGCAACGGTTAGTATCGAACCATCAATAAAAGTTTGTATTTCATAATGGTCTTGTTGCGGAATGTAAATATCATCGTTTCGCCTTTCAAATTTTATTCCTAGCCGTTTAAAAATAGTGGGTATCATTCCCAATTCGTTGTAAGCTACATCTTTAATGGTAATTTCTGATTGGGTTATTGCTGCCAGCCCGATAAAACTGCCAATTTCTATCATATCCGGAAGTATTCTGTGATCGGTTCCACCGAGTTCCTTTACCCCATTAATGGTCAGTAAATTTGACCCGATTCCGGTAATATCAGCGCCCATGCGATTCAACATTTTGCAAAGCTGCTGTAGATAAGGCTCGCAGGCAGCGTTATAAATTGTGGTTGTTCCTTTGGCAAGTACCCCGGCCATCACCAGGTTAGCAGTACCGGTAACCGAAGCTTCATCCAACAGCATGTATGTTCCGGTCAGATTTTCGGCTTCGAGTTTAAAAAAAGAATTTTTCTTATCAAATGTAAACTTTGCCCCCAGTTTTTTAAATCCATCAAAATGGGTGTCCAGTCTTCTTCTTCCAATCTTGTCACCACCCGGTTGGGGAATATACCCTTTTCCGAAGCGCGAAAGCAAAGGGCCAACAATCATAATGGACCCCCGAAGGCCGCCTCCTTTCTTTTTAAATTTTTCTGATAGCAGGTATTCCAGGTCAACATCTTTTGCCTGAAAACGATAAGTATCTCCGTTAATTTGTTCAACTTTTACATTCAGGTCTCGCAAAAGATCTATCAAACGGTTTACATCTATAATATTTGGAATATTGGATATGGTAACCGGTTCCGCAGTAAGAAGAACTGCAGATAGTATTTGCAACGCCTCATTTTTGGCTCCTTGTGGGGTTATTTCACCTTGTAATCGTTTTCCTCCGATAATTTCGAATGCGCCCATTTTATTTTTGTTAGGTTGTGTTTATAAAGGAGGAAAATTAATTCAAAATGAAGCGTAATAAATAAGAATTGAAAAAATGTTTTCAACCGGCGCAAGGTGAGATGTTTTACAAAAATGGTTTGTCAATAATGCGACATGGGGGGTATTTTTTGTAATCGATTCATAGAAACATTGTTTATTATGGGTAAATAGCAGAAGTTCTAGGAGACGGTATGTAGAATGAAGCGATTATTAATTTCTTAAGGATTGTATCGGAGCGGTCTCTTTGTTTTATTTTTTTCCACCAATCTCCCTTTCCAGCAACCTAATCACCCTCTCTTTTTCTGCCAGCAATTTCTCATATAAAGCCTGTACTTGTTTAATTTCAGTATTGTTATAAGCGACATATTCTCCGCCTTGTTGGTTTACCGGATTATTGTTAAAAATATGCTTTTCATCGAAGCTTAAAATTTCCTGCGGCGTTACGCCAAGTGCATCGCTAATTTCATTTAGGCGGTTAATGGTTAATTGAGTTTCGCCACATTCAATTTTTGAATTGGCACGGATGGAAAGGTTAAGCCGGTCTGCCAAATACTCCTGCGATAAATTTTTCAACTCCCTTATCTGTCTTATTTTCTTTTCGATATTCTG
>Ga0164313_10000435_pt1 | contig 33210 bp, 30 predicted proteins | sample GuaBasSedimGuay4_FD_113735 | JGI IMG/M metagenome (GOLD analysis project Ga0164313, IMG submission 113735) | Subseafloor sediment microbial communities from Guaymas Basin, Gulf of California, Mexico - Guay4, Core 4569-4, 0-3 cm | ecosystem: Environmental > Aquatic > Marine > Hydrothermal vents...
AAGAACCGCCGAAGGGGGCCGAGATCAGCTCAGGACATACTGCCACTGGGCCTCACGGGCCGCCCGGGCCGCCTTGAGTGCACCAATCGCGACATAGCGCTGGTAGTCCTGGCCTGCCAGGCGGACTTTGGGATTCTCGTAGCCCTCGGCGACCAGATGTTTCTGCAGTTCTGTATCGACGCCTTTGATCTGACTTCCGCCACCCGTGATGATGATGTTCTGAAGCAGCTGTTCGATCGAGTCACCCGACGCACGGGAAATCAGGGTCTTGGTCGCGGCCAGCACTTTATCGAAGAGCTGGTTGCAGGCTTTGCCGATGACATCGCCAAGTTCTATCTCGCGCGCCTTGCCGCCGATAATGACCTTGACGTCGATCGGTTTACGGCTGGCACCGACATAGGCGTGCTCCTCCTTCACCTCGCGGATCTTGAGCTCCGACAACCCACTGTCCGGATACTGCTGGTCGATCGCGGCCAGGATCTTGGTGTCGATGGCGTCTCCGGCCGACGGGAAACTGATCTGATCATCGGCGGTCGGGAAATAACCCTGGACCAGGCATAGATCCGTCGTGCCTGCACCGATGTCGATAAAGAGTGAATTGTTGACCGGGTCAACGTAGCTCGGCTGACCGATTCGGGCGTCATCGCGCACGCCCAGAGCCGCCAGGAATGGCTCGGGGATAAGCAGAAGACGGTCAAAAATCCCTGCCACTACATGGCGAAGGTCTTCACGCGCCTCACTGCCCGCATTGGCCGGCAATCCGATCACGGCCCGGATCTCGGCCGAACCACTCGGATCGACGAGACCGCGTACGTGCTGCACAAAGTCGCGGGCAGCATCCATATTGTGAATGACGCCGTCACCGAGGGGTTGGTCAAGATCGACATGGAGCCGGTTCTTGATCGCCTGTTCACCGAAGAGGACCTCGGCGTCGCCCGGAATGATTCCGTTAATGATGCCCTCCTTCACATAACCGACGACGGTCGGAACGATCTTCCCCAGCTGGATATCGTCGGCGTCGGCCGAACCGGAGATCATGCAGGACTTATTGGTTCCGAAATCGAAACCGAGAACAATGCACTGGCGCGTTGTCTTGCCTGCGGCGGGTGTGGATTCAGGTTTTTTCTGGGATGCGGCAGTGCCCGCGGCCTTGGTGGATTCGCTTGTACTCATGGAAGGATGGTATTGATTTCAGTGGTGGTATTCAATGCCTGCCCCGACAGATCAGCGGCGGCAAATGTAAAATGTCTGGTCAGCTTGGCGAAATCCGGGTCGGTTACCAGCTTGTTTAGTCCTTCTTCTGCTGGGCCAACATTCCGTCGAGAAGGTCGGCAACCGACGCCGTGCCTTTCCTCGAAGCGGGCTTCGAACCGGTGGATGTCGCCGAACGTGTCCTTCTGGACGGTTTCGCACGCTTTGAGGTCTCTCCAATCCGCCGCGTGACGAGTTCGCTGATCAGATGCGCCCGGCTGAAATCGGCCAGATCCTCCTCATACCACCGCCGTGCTTCCTCGTCGTCCGCCGAGGCACCGGCAGAAACAAGCGCCTCCTCTATCTGTGCCTCCGGCAGTCCGTTCAAAGCCGTCTCGGCCGCATCGCGTTTCAGGCAGATACGGTGGACAGATGATCGAACCTCACGGCGCAGGTCGTCGCGCGGATGTGATTCCATGGTATCGAATGTGAATGGAGTCGGAATACTCTCGAATCTACGTAATTTGGCCGGTGATTGGCAATGTGTCTCTGCGAGGGGTCTCCGGAGCAGACAGCAGAAACGCTCCAAAATTAATCAAGGTGCCCCAAAGTCATAGACCACAAACCGCCTGACATACGGCTTGACGCACTCCTCGACGAATCGCACGTGAAGAGGATGGGCCAGGTAAGCGTCTGCTGCGGCCTGATCCCGAAATGTCATCGAAATCGCCGCCGCAAAACTGTCATCGACCACGCCCCGCGGGCTGGGGACGGAAACACCGCTTCGGAACTCCATCGCACCCGGAACTTCAGTCAGGAGCTCCCGAGCGCCCGCCGCGATCTTTTCCCTCGCTTCCCCCGAGGGCTTGTCGGTCCAGAATACAACGACATGGGTAATCATGCGGCGACTCTGTGGTTTTCGAGCCCCGAAATGCAATATCAGGATGAGGTTACTGGAATCGGCCTGCGAAAGATGCAACTTTCGAGAGCCCAACCGGGTAATGCTGTTGGTTCTGTCCGGATTCGTATGCTTGAAACCATTCGGGCGACCATCTAGAAATCGTGCGATTCGACCGCGTTCATGGAATCCCCCATCATCGAAACCAACTCCCTGACCAAGAAGTACGGAAATGTGGTCGCCCTGGACAAAGTCAATCTGCGGATCATGCCGGGACGGATCGGCCTGCTCGGACCCAACGGAGCGGGCAAAACGACCTTGATCAAGTGTCTGCTGCAGCTCGAGACCATGACCGAGGGAGCCGCTCACCTTCTCGGCCATCCGATCGACACCGAGGGCCGAGAGGCTCGGACCCGGGTGGGATACGCGCCCGAAATAGACTGCCATATTCCGGGGATGGCCGGTTGCGAATATGTCACCTATTGCGCCGAATTGAGCGGACTGCCCTTTGACCATGCGCGGCAACGTGCCCACGAGATGCTCGATTATGTCGGGATGGGCCAGGAGCGCTACCGATTGATCGACACCTATTCGACCGGGATGCGCCAACGCATCAAACTGGCCCAGGCCATTGTCCACGACCCGGAGATCCTGTTTCTGGACGAACCCACCAACGGACTCGACCCGAAGGGCCAGGAGCAGATGCTGCAACTCATCCACGAACTCGGTACCCGACACGGAATGAGCGTCGTTTTTTCGTCCCACCTGCTTCACGAAGTCGAACGCGTCTGCGATCAGATCGTCATCATCGGCAAAGGTCGAGTCCTGGTCCATGATTCGCTCGAGACCCTGCGCGACAAACGAAGGGGTTCAGCCGAAGTCGTGGTCGCCGCACACCACGAGATAGTCCTGAGCGCCTTTACCGGACACCAGTGGCCCTGCGAGACCCTCGCCAACGGAAATATCAAGGTCGCACACGGCAGTGAAACCGTGAACCCGATTCTGTCCGTCCTGCGTTTAATCGGTATTACGCCGCTCGAAGTCATACCCAGCCCAAATGCCCTTCAGGAGCATTTTATCGAATCCCTGAAGACGGGCGAAAACTGAAAATGGCGCTTCTGGAAACAGGATACCGCCCTTGGCACGGTCAAGTTCAGAATGTCTGGAAACGGCGGGCCGTGGTCGCCCGGCACACCATGAGGACCTGTCTGCGGGGCCGGGTGGTGCGATTCCTCGTAATCGTTCCCTGGGTCCTGGCCCTGGTGACCGTGATCGCTTACTTTGGAGTCGGGCAGATCCTGGTCCCGGACGGGTTGATGGAGCCCCTGAATTTCTATCTCCTGAATGGCCGCGGCCGTGCGATCATGGACGGACTGGTCGCCTGGATGGCTCTCTATCCCGACATCACGGTTCGAGCCGTGGCCAATTTCCTCCTACTCAGTCTGGCGGGTTTCGCCCAGACCATCTCGTTTCTGATTATCACCATCGTCATCCCCCGCCTTCTGACCCAGGATGTCGCCAGCAACGCGATCGTCGTCTACTCGTCAAGAGCCATCAGCCGCCTCGATTATCTGGGTGGCAAATTGGCCGGCCTCCTGGGTGTGCTCACCCTTTCCTGGCTCGGTCCTGTTCTGACCGCATGGTTTCTCGGCAACGTGGTGGCCCCGGACTGGACATTTTTCTGGCATGCGCGGTCTGCGCTGGTTCATTCGTTGCTCTTCATCGTCCCGGTCATGATCGCGGTCGCCGTGATCGCTTTGGGGATATCGTCACTATCACCGAAAGCGCGGATCGCCCGGGCCACCTGGCTGATTATCTGGATCCTTACCCTGCCCCTCATTGGGATCGCCAGGATCACCCACCCCTGGCTGGCCTACCTGAGCATAAGTCACGTCATCGACCGCTTGGGCAAGGCGATCTTTTCACCCTACCAGGACTTCATCCAGGCGCGCGACAATCTGCCCTTCTTCAATTCAGTTTTCGGAAAACTTCCAACCGAGAAAATCCAACTATGGGGTGACGCACCGATGATGGGTCCGGTCATCGCCCTGACCATCATGACCGCGGTCGCAGTCGTGATCCTCTGGCGCCGCATACGAGTGTTATGACCCCCATCATCCAGGCAAAGGGACTTTCCCGTTTCTACGGGATCGTCATGGGACTCAATAACGTCTCCTTCGAAATCGGCGACGGGCTGACCGGCCTGGTCGGACCAAACGGTGCCGGGAAAACGACCCTGATCCGTCTGATCACCGGACAGATCAGGCCCAGCGCCGGGGACCTTCTGGTATTCGGTCAACGACCGTGGAATCGACCCGACGTCCTCCGGCGAATCGGGTACTGCCCCGAGGGAGATGCCATCCATGGCGAATTGAATCCGATCGACTGGCTCGTATCTCTCGGGTGCCTGTCCGGCCTGAACAAAGCCACTGCATTGGCGCGCAGTGTGCAGATGCTCGATCGGGTCGGCCTGGAAGCGGCTCATCGCCGAAAGTCGGTCGGCCGGTTCTCCAAGGGAATGAAACAGAGAGTAAAACTTGCCCAGGCCCTCATCCACGAACCCGACCTGCTCGTGCTGGACGAACCGATGAACGGCCTTGATCCGATGGGGAGAAGAGAAATCTCGGACGTGCTCCTCAAGCTGGCCGAGGGAGGAGTCCATATCCTGATCTCAAGCCACATCCTGCCCGAACTGGAGTCGCTCTGCAGCCAACTCGTCATGATGAACTGGGGACGCGTCCTGGCCGCCGGCAGTCAGCAGCATATCCGCAACGACCTTCACACCTGGTCGGAGCGGGTGACCATCCGCTGCGACCAGCCCAGTGTTCTTGCCCGGCATCTTCTCGATGGAGGCCTGATCCGGGGCTTTGAAATCGAGCCGGACAGCGATGCGGTGATCCTGACCCTGCAGGATCCACCGGATTTTTATCGTCGTTGGACCCAGGTTGTCCTTGAGAGCCAGGTGGCGGTTTTTGAAATCCGCAGCGAAACCCGATCCCTCAATCAGATCTTTGAGCGCGTGACCACATGAGTCGGAACGAAGCAGTCACACCTCCGCCAGTTTCCGATGTCGGTCCCGATCTCGGACAGGCTGCGGATGCCCTCTGGTGTCTGGTATGGAAGAGCCGGTTGACCGTCAGACGACTCCCAAGGATGATCATTCTGGTGGCGCTTCTTCCTCTGCTCGCTCTGATCACCTCGTCTGACAGCCATATCCGCGGATTCCTCATGATCGCGCTCAATTTCCACCTCGGAATCGTCATCCCGCTGGTTTGCCTGATCCAGATGGCGGCACCGATCCGGGATGAGGCCGAGCAGGGCACCCTCCCCTTCCTGGCAACCCGCCCGCTTCCTCGGACAACGTTCTTTCTGCTGCTTCACGGTTGTCATCTTCTATGGCTGGAAATCGTCTTCCTGGTCGCTGGTCTGCTCCTCCTGGCGGCTGGTTTCTACCTTGAGGTCCCGGATATCACCGAGATGATCGGACCTTTTCTGCTGGCGCAGGCCGGTGCCTTGGTGGCCTTTTCCGGACTGAGTGCTCTGATCGGGCTCCTGACCCGCCGTTACCTGCTTCTGGGCCTGCTCTACGGATCCGTGATCGAAGTTGGAATCGGGGGTATTCCGACCAATATCAACGTTCTCTCCCTCTCCCATCACGTCCGGGTCGTGGTGAGTGTTTTTGATCCGGCAGACCTCTTCCTCCGGAGCAATTCAGGGACCGCGCTGATCTCCGGTCTCGTCCTGATTGCCACCGGTGTGATTGCAGCCGTGCTCGCCGCCCTGGTCTACCGGGGACGGGAGTTCGCAGGAGGACCCGATGCCTGACCAACCATGCAACCAAACTGCGAAATCCTGTAACCTCTAGCCCAAGTTACGCGAATAGAAGGGAAAGCAAACACTCGGATTTCTCATGAAAACATTCACCGCAATCACATTGGCCGCCGTAACCGTCGCGACCAGTCCCCTCTCCGCAAGCGACGTCCGGACCGAGTCAGTTTCCGCAGAGGCGAAATGGCTCCTGCACCTGAACCTCGACGCCTTCCGGGAGACCTCGATCGGTTCGCATGTTTTTGACTCGGTCATCAAGCCCAGAGCCGATGAAACACCGATGGGGTTCCGAATCAAGACCGAGGACATCTACGAGGGGATCCACGCCATCACCGCTTACGGGAACACCTACCAGGTGGATACCGATGCGATCGGCGTGCTCCTGGTCAGGACGGAACCAAATCTGAAGTCAATTTTCGAAGCCGCGTTGATTCAACAGGAGGCAGCGGGCGGGGAGGCCCCGGACATCAGGACCATCCGGACCGACCCCTATACGGTCTACACCCTTGGAAATGAGCTCTTCGCGGCCATCCTGCCCCAGGACTTCGTCGTGATCAGCAAGTCCCTCGACCAACTCGTCATCGCCGTCGATGTGATTGAAGACCGTGCGCCCGGGCTGGATGAGTCGGATTCCGACTTTTCCGGGATGGCCAGGGCGGACGGTTCGTTCTTCTTCCTTGCGACCGCGGAGGGCTTCAATCAATCGAACGCCATCCCCCCCCAGGCCCGGGTCCTGAAAATGGCGGAGGCCGCTCGCCTGGTTCTCGGAGAAAGGTCAGACGACCTCTTTCTCAACCTCGCTTTGATGGCTCAGAACGAGAAGATGCGCGACCAGTTGGCCAAGATCATTCAGGGATTGCTGGCCCTGGTTTCGCTGACTCAGATCGACAACCAGGACCTGGCCGAACTCGCCCTGAACACCGAAGTCGAAAGCCGGGGACGCGAGGTGTCGGTGGCAATCACCTACCCGGTGGAGCGCGTGCTCCAATTGGTCAAGTCCCATACAGCGGCACCGTGACCGAATTCCCAACCCGACAAGGAAACGACTGAAACCATTTCGCTCTGACCGTGCTCCAATCTTCTCAGCGGATTCAATCCTGCGAGGAACTGGCCGAAAACTGCCAGGACGGGGATCAACAGGCTTACTCCGAACTTATCGCCCGCTACGGGCCGAGGATCCACGGATTTCTCCACCGACTTGTGGGAAACGCCCACGACGCCGAGGACCTGACTCAGGACGTATTCGTGAAGGCCTACCAAAATATTCACAGCTTCGACACCCAACGATCGTTCAGGCCCTGGATCTTCACCATCGCCCGACGCACCGCGGCCAACTTCTGGCGGAAAAAACGCCCGACGGTCCAGATCGAAAACGATCCCCCTTCCCACGCAACCGACCCCCGGGAAAAGGCCGAAAGCCAGGACGACTGCGAACGCATCTGGAAATTTGCCCACACGCTCAAGAAACGATATTTCCAGGTCCTCTGGCTCCGCTATCGGGAGGAGTTCTCCATGCAGGAAATCGCGGAAGCCATGGAGATAACGAATATCAATACAAAAGTCCTGCTGCACCGAGCTCGCTCCGACCTGGCGAAGAAGCTCACCTCGGCGGGAATGCTCAACAGGGAGCACCAAGAAAGTCTGTCATGATCTGCTTTCGAAAACGATTTATGATTTCATCGGTCATCGACGCAGGCGAACGCCTTCCGGATGACCTGAAAGCCCACCTCGAACGATGTGGCTCCTGCCGCCGCTACTACGGACAGCAAAGAGAAGTGGCCGAAATGCTTCAGCGGCCCGTCGATGAGAAGATTGAGTTACCCGCCGGACTCAACGAGTCCATTATGCGTGCCATTCGTGAGGAATCCGAGCCCCGCGCGATTCGCCGGGACCGGCGACGGAGATTTTCACCGTGGCTCGCCCCGGCGGCCCTTGCTTCAGTGGCCCTGGCAGCAGCCCTGGTCATCCTTCTGCAGGATACCAGGCCGGATTCTTCGCAAGTAGCCGAGAGTGATCCGGGGTCGCCGGAAGCAGGTGTGACTTCGGTTGGTTCCGCCCCCAGCGACTATATTCGCACCTGGAGCGTCGCAATCAACCAGCCACTCGACAATGAACTCGATAATGTCGTGGCCGATGCCCGGTCAGCCGTCCGTTTCCTTGCCATCAATTTTCTGCCGGATGACCGCACAACGGAGAGCCTCTGACCGATTTCGGCCCTACCAACTGGCGGCGAGGCTCTCAGCGGCATCGAGACGTTCCTCGGCGACCTCACAGATCTGATTCAGCTCTTCTTCGTCAACGGTGGCCAGCTTCATGAGATAAGGATCGGGCGCTTCAAAATCACCCCAACCCGTCTCCGCGCAAATTCGATTCCGGACCCATCGAGCAAGCGCCAACAGGCAGGCCAATTTGGGCGTCGTTCTGCAGAGTGTGGGATTCAACTGGAAGCGAACGGATTCAATCATGGACTCCGGAAACTCCCAGAACCTGAGCAACTCCGCCCCAATCTCCGCGTGGTCGAAACCGAAGCGCATGCGCTCACGTTCGCCCAGATCGGGCTCAAACGGGTTTCCCAGAAGCGGTTGCGAGAGATGCTCCGCCTCCATCTCGTGGCTGATCACAATCATCCCGACCGCGTGCAGGAGGCCCAGCGTGTAAGCGGTATCCTGGCTTCGGTGGGTGTGTTCGGCCAGCATTTCCATGGCGAAGGCACAGACCAGTGACGCACGCCAGATGACACCCGACGCGAGCCCATAACACCGCAGGGGACGTGCCAACAGGCGGTGGGTCACCGATTCCAGCAACAACCGATTCACTTCGTGGTAACCAATCCGGGCAATGGCCTCTTCGATACTGCCAATTCGAGAACCGTTGGCGAACGTGACGCTGTTGCTCCGCCTCAATACCCGGCCGATCAGACCGGGATCGAGTTTGATCATCTTCAAAACGTCATCTCCATTCGAATCGGGCTCCGATAGCATGCGCTGCAGCCTGGGTAGAATCGTGCCTTGCACCGGAAGCCGAGCCACCCGCGCAATCATCGATTCAACAGAAGTTCTCCCGCCGACTTCGACCTGGGGTAAGATCATAACGTTACATCATTCGGCATACCCCACGCCCAATTAACCCGGAAATCACGATTCTTCCCGGCCTTAAGGGGTCAGGCCGTTGTTTGTACACGAATAAATTCGTATACAAACAACGGCCTGACCCCTTAACTCAAGTCGAGTCGTTACGGACCGAACGCGACCAGGCGACCGATCCCTGAAAGCCCTTCCAGAAACAAAGGCCTCCCGCCACCAGGTTCGCCAACATCAGAAACAGGCCCAAATCGGTTGCCTGGGCGGCTCGACTGGGGAAAAAGATCCAGTGATGGAGCGCCAGCGAAACATATCCGAGGGTCGTATAAACGACAAATGAACCCAAAAAGGAATCTTCGCTACCGGTTTTCATTCTGACCTGAGTCTACCCTGCTTACGGCATTTCTCAGAAAAGGCAAAGCTTCAGAGGCAATTGCCCGAAGCAGGAATAAAACTGGCACAAACGTTCACGAATGCTGACTATCGAGCTGCCGTGCGTGAAACGATGAGGCCCTGAAGGGGTTATCCGACGAAGAACAGCCAACGGGGTCATTGCTCATAATCTTGCATACCAATGCGAGATTTGGTTTTGACCCTCTCGAAGCCAAAATGACCGTTATTCATCCTGAGGCCCCCTTAACTTAGTACCATTCCGGCCTGACCCCTTCCTTTCAACCTATGCGGAAATCCATCCTGCCACTCCTTCTCGCCATTTCCGTTCCGGCTGTCCTCCCGGCCGGGAGATTGTTCGCCCAGGAAGACAGGCATACGATCAGCGGCGAGACACTGGCCGAGAGGAATCTCAAACTGTTGGTGATCCAGGAACGGGCGATCTGGGTCTCAATCAAGGAGGCGACCAATGAGGTGGACATCGAAACGGCCAAGCCGAAATTTCAGGAAGTCCTCACCGGATATGATGGATTGATTCGCGACAACCCCGAGTTCGTACCTGCATTCGTCGCTTACGGTCTCTTGCTGGGCCGGATCGATGAGCGCACGGCATCACGTGCCATCCTCATGCGGGCCAATCAGCTCGAGCCGAATATCGCGGTGGTCAAGAATCAGTTGGGGAACTTTCTGGTCGAGGACGCGCGCTACAAGGAGGCCCTGCCCTATTACCTGATCGCCATCGAACTCGAGCCCAAGGAACCGCTCTATCATTACCAGCTCGGGACCCTCCTGACCGAGTTCATGGAGTATTTCATCAAGGACCGCCTCTTCACCCGCGATACGATCGAAGAACAGATGCAGGAAGCTTTCCTGCGGGCATCCAGACTCGATCCCGACAATTGGGCGTTTTCCTACCGTTACGCAGAGAGCTTCTACGATCTTGAGAATCCCGATTGGGAGAAAGCCATGATCGAATGGGCCCGACTCGAACAAGTGGCCCGGAGGGGAATCGAAAGGCAGACGGTTCAACTCCATCAGGCCAATATCATGATCAAGCAGGGACGCTTCCTCGCCGCTCGCGATATCCTGGAAGAAGTCAACGAGCCAGTCCTCGAGTCCAATCGTCGCGCCCTGGAGGTCGAACTCGACGGGCGGCTCAACCTGCCTTGAAATGTATTCGTGAATCAGCCTCCGGCTGATTCCTGGAAGAGGTGTACGTCGCGCTGGGGGAAAGGTATGCTGATGCCTTCCTTGTCGAAGCGCTGCTTGACCGCCTTCTGCATGTCGAAGAAGAGGCCCCAATAGTCTTCTTTCTTCACCCAGGGGCGCACCTTGAAGTTGATCGAACTGTCCCCAAGTTCGGCCACAACCACAACCGGCTCGGGATCTTTGAGCACACGATCATCCGCCTTGATCATCTCCATCAGAATATCCTGCACCTTGTCGAGATCGTCGGAATAACCGACACCGAAGGCCATATCGCAACGCCGGGTATCGTTGGCGGTAATATTCGTGATATTACCCGACATGACGCCGGAATTCGGCACGATGATCTTTTTGTTATCCGGCGATCTCAGCTCGGTCACCAGGATTCCGATCTCCTCCACGATGCCTGTTGCGCCGCCTGCATCGACGAAATCGCCTATCTTGAACGGGCGGAAGAGCATGATGAGCACGCCGGAGGCGAAATTCGCCAGCGATCCCTGAAGAGACAAACCGATGGCCAGACCGGCGGCACCAAGAATGGCGATGAAGGAGGTGGTCTGAACACCTATTTTGCTGATCGCCGCCAATACGACGATGATCAGTAAAATTGCGTAAAGCAGACTTGAGATGAAAGAGGTCAATGCGGGATCGACTTCCTTCTTTTCCATTACTTTGCGCACGCTCTTGGTCAGGAGTTTCGCAATCCAGCGTCCAATGACGAAGATGAGAAGCGCTGCAATAATCTTGAGGCCGTAGATGGTCGCGAATTCTACGAGTTTATCCAATTGTTCTTGATCCATGTTTAAGAGAGGTTGGTTCGGAGGTAATTGTAGAAAAGAAAAGGAGATTGAAAACCGCTAATCACAATAATCCTTACGAATTGGGCCGACTCACTTCGTAGAGTGCGTAACCGCTGAGGAGATTCCTGAAGAAACGGCAAGGCGTCTTCCAATCTCCCCGCAGATAGACCCGGCGCAGCATCTCAATGCGATTGTCCCGACAATACCGTTCGAATTCGACCAGTGATACCGGATTGCTTGGCCTGCTGTTCGACCACTCCAATGGATAAACCTCGTTAACCAGGCGCCGCCCGTTCAGGGCGAGGCTGATTCGGTTTTCCCAGTAACCATGGTTGACAAAGCCAACCGCGAGCCGCCTGCCAACGCGGAGCGCTTCGTTGATCACCCGCGCCGGAGCCGCAAGTTCCTGGAGGGTTCGTGAACAGAGGACATGATCGAAGAACCCATCGGGAAATTCCCTCAGGAATCCTTCCATGTCGCCCTGGTAGGCGCTTAATCCGCGCCGGATGCACGAGGTCACCTTGGAAAAACTGGTATCCACCCCCACTGCTTCGATCGCCTTCCTCTGGACAAGATACTCCAGCAGAACGCCCCGGCCACAGCCGAGGTCGAGCACCCGGCTTCCGGGTTCGATCCAATCGGCGATGACCTGCATATCGACCGTTCTCTTGTGGTGATGTTTGGGCATCGCTGGTTCAGGTCGCCGATGAAGGGTTTTCGGTTTCAGCCAGAAATGCCCGGACCAGTTCGTATAGTTCGGGAGATTCCACCAGAAACGAATCATGCCCCAGATCCAACTCGACCTCGGCATAACTCGCTCTCTTTCCCGCCCGCAACATCGCCTGCACAACCTCGCGGTTCTGGCTGGGCGGGAACAGCCAGTCCGACGTGAAGCCGACCACCAGGACGCGGGAGGCAAGGTCACGGAACGCTTCCTCCAACGATCCATACTGACCGGGCAGATCGAAATAATCGAGGGCACGGGTGAAATACAGGTATGTGTTGGCGTCGAAGCGATCGATGAAACTCCGCCCCTGATGGCGAAGGTAGCTCTCAACTTCAAAGTCCACCTCAAACGGAGAGGTGTCCCCGCCCTCACCTCGACGACGGCGCCCAAATTTGCGGTCCATGCCCTTGTCGGACAGGTAGGTGATGTGGGCCATCATACGTGCGATCGACAGGCCGACTCGGGGACCTCCATCCGGAGGATATTCACCCTTCTGCCATTCGGGGTCCTCCATGATCGCCCGACGACCCACCTCGTTGAAGGCGATCGACTGGCTGCCCTGCCTGGAGGTTGTCGCCATCGGTATCAGCCGCCGGACAAAGCCCGGGTACTCGATGCCCCATTGCAGCACCTGCATCCCACCCATCGACCCACCGACGACGGCATCGAGACCGTTCAGGCCGAGATGGTCTATCAGCAGGCGTTGGCTGCGCACCATGTCCCGGATCGATACAGCGGGGAAAGCTAGATTATACGGGCGGTTCGTTGCCGGATTGATCGAACTGGGACCGCTCGATCCCTGACATCCCCCAATGCAATTCGAAGAAACGACAAAGAAACGGTTGGTGTCGATCGGTTTGCCTGGCCCGATCATATTATTCCACCAACCGGTCTTCGAATCCCTCAGAGAGTGGATGCCGGCGCAGTGGTGATCACCACTCAATGCATGGCAGATCAGGATCCCGTTCGTCCGGTCGGCGTTTATCCGCCCATAGGTCTCATACCGGAGCGTAAATCCGGGAATCGATTGGCCGTCATCGAACGAAAAGGTCTCCAAACAGGCGAAATCCTCGAAGCGGACCAAGCCGATTTCACCTTCCGTTTCCTGAGAATCCGATGTTTGCGTTTCGTTCATGATCGCACAGCAAAAGGGGTCATGTCTTGACTCTTGACAGGTTGGATCTCCAACCTGTCAAGAGTCAAGACATGACCCCTTAGCCTTCCGTCAGCGAACCATCGATGTCCGCGTTCGAATGGACGTTCTGCACGTCCTCGATGTCATCGAGGGCGTCAATCAGGCGGTTGACTTGGGTGGCGACTGAAGCCTCCGTGATCGGGACAGTGTTCTCAGGCAGGAAGGCCAGTTCTGAGGAATCCGGCTGAATCTGCCTCGCCTCCAACGCCTGGGCGACGCCCTCATAGGCCTCGATCGGGGTGATGATCTCGAAATACTCGGGATGGGCCTTGAAATCCTCAGCGCCCGCCTCGAGCGCGATTTCCATCAATTCGTCCTCGGACCCCTTCTCCCGACTGATCAGGAAGTGTCCGCATCGGTTGAACATGAAGGAAACAGCATTCGGACCCGCGAGGTTCCCGCCGTTCTTGCTGAAGATTGATCGCACCTCCGAGGCGGTCCGGTTCTTGTTGTCGGTGGTCACCTCCACGATCACCGCGACTCCACCCGGGGCATACCCTTCGTAAACGAACTCCTCATAGACCACACCGGGCAATTCGCCGGTGCCCTTCTTGACGGCGCGATCGATATTGTCGGCCGGCATATTGGCGGCCTTGGCCTTGAGCAGAATCGTCCGCAGTTTCGGATTCATGTCGGCGTCACCTCCACCGTCCTTGGCCGCCATGGAAATTTCCTTGGCCAGGCGGCTGAAAATCTTACCCCGCTTCGCGTCGGCGGCCCCTTTTTTGCGCTTGATAGTCGACCATTTACTGTGTCCAGACATGGTTGTTTATAGATTGAAAACTGCTTGCGGAGCAAGGTCCTGCTCGGATCGGATCGGATAATTCAACCCGGAACTCTCATTTGCTCCCAATTCCGCCCAAGGTTCGGGCTAACGGTTTTTCTTCTTCTTGCGTTTGGGCTGCGATGGCAGGCCGCGATTGAGTTTCTTTTCCTGCTGGGGACCCTTCCTGGCAACCACCTGTTTTGCCTTTTTCGTGTCCGTGATGGGCTTGACCAGCCCGGGATCCGGTCGCCGATTGGTCAGGTACTGCTGCCCGATGGTGAAGAGATTCTGCACTGTCCAGTAAAGGACCAGACCCGATGAGAAGTTGTAGCAGATCACCAGGAAGATGAAGGGCATGAACTTGAACATCTTCGCCTGCATATTGTCGACCGTCGGGGTCGGCATCATCTTCATCTGGTAGAACATGGTGACACCCATGAACAAGGGCAGCAGGTTGATCGGGAACCCGGCGATCCGGGCCAGGGTGTCAGGCGCCGACAGATCGGCGATCCAGAGGAACTCCGCAAACCTCAGTTCGGAAGCACTCTGCAACATGCGAAACAGACCAAAGAAGATGGGGATCTGAACGAAGATCGGCAGGCAGCCACCCAAAGGATTGATCTTGTTGGCCTTGAAAAGCGCCAACGTCTCCTGCTGCTGCTTCTGCGAGTCGTCCTTGTACTTTTCGCGGATTTCCTTCAGCGGTTCCTGGATCTTCGCCATCCGCTTGGACGAACGGGCGGCCTGGGCGGTCAGAGGCCAGAGAATGGTCTTGATGATCAATGTCGTGATGATGATCGCGACCCCGTAATTCGGCAGGAATTCGTAGATCCATGTCATCAACTGCAGGAGCAGCTTTGAAAAGAATCCGAAAAATCCGAACTGCATGACCAGGTCCTGACGTTCCTCAAACTGCTCCAGTCGGGAAAATTCCTTCGGGCCGACGTAGAAGTCGAAGCCCAGGGTGGTTTCCGAGTCTGCTGCCAACTGAACCTGCTCGGTTTCCAGGCTGCCGGTAATACCGATCCGGGGTTTACCCTCTCCCTCTATGATCGGAAATTCGACCCGCCGAGAGAGGATGCCCGTGCCCGGCTGGTCTGGTGTCAGGACGCTGGTGAAAAACTGATTCTTGACCGATGCCCAGACCGTTGAGCCGTCCCGGCGGATAATCGGCACGGGTTCCGATGAGCTCAGGCCAATAAAACTGAGCACGCCGCCACCGCCAAATTTGTTCCGGCCGATGAACTTCGCCTTGTCCCCATTATAGTAGCCCACGTTCAGGTAAACCCCAGTGTCCTTTGCACTGATTGGGGCCGCCGTTCCCAGGTTGAGGGCAAGCCGCGGGGTGGCCAGCGCTTCATCCGAAAGATTCCTGAGCGTCATTTCATGACGGATGACATACGGATCTCCGCCACCGCCATTGGCCACAACATACGATCGGGTGACCTCCAATCGCTCATCCACCGTAGCGCGAAAAACCACGGAGTACTGGTCCTGATCCACCACCTCGTAGGTCACCGAACCGTCGGCGCCGGGGAATCCGACCAGACTGAGCGCCGGGACGAAGCGCAATTCATTGAATACGTAAGGATCCTCGGATCCCTTTACCGCGAGATACTTGGCGAATTTCACATCCCGGACTGCGCCGCCTTTCCGAGTGAAATCGACCGATATGAATTCGTTTCCAAGGGTGATGATCTCGGAATCGTCCTCTGCGGCCTGCGCCTCGGCGATGAGGGGTTGAGCCGCCGTGATCGGCGGAGTTTCCAAGGGGACAATCGGCGAGGCCGGGGTCGCGAGTCCCTGAGACTCGCGCGGATCCTGGGGAGCCGTCACCGGGACGGGTTGAGGCTGGGGCTGGGGCTTCGGAGCGTTCTTGCTACTCCAATAGAACGCGCCGAACGCTGCGACGAGCAGCAGAACTCCAATGACCGTATTCTTCTTGTCCATTCAGATTCTCAGTGGGAAAAGTCGCGCTTCTATTGGCTCAATTCAGCGGATCCTGGACGGGGTCATTGCCCGGAATCGTATATCTCTATACGCGATCTAAGCTTTAACCCCTTACCCGGGCTCAAACAAAGGAATCCCATACCGGATTCAGATAAGCACATGTAAGCGCGAAAAAGGGGTTGATAAACAGGAATCCCCAGGCACGGGCAAGAATATTCAAGGTATTACCCGGGTTCATCGCCCGGAATTACCGGTTTCAAACCCGAGATCGCCACTTTGGCCCTCTCTGCCGGGTCCCGACATTCTTCGTTCCTAATTCCTAATTCCTAATTCTTCGTTCCTTCCTCTTTGACCTCTTTCCCGGGCCCGCAGGCACCGGATCATAGCCCCCGGGATGCCACGGATGACATCTGAGAATACGGCGAATGCTCAGCCACCCACCCCGCCAGAGCCCGTGCTCACGCAGGCATCCACGGGCGTAGGTCGAGCATGAGGGTTGAAAACGACACCCGGAATGAGGTCCGAAGAGGGCGACCTTCATCGGCGACAGAAAGAGCTGGTAGAAGCGAATGAACCCGTCCGCCACAATCGCGGGAATCCGATGCCAGCGAAATTCACTCATTAAACCACGGCGTGCCCTCCATGGCTTCATGCGACGGAGGGGGCTACAAGCAAGTATTGCCCCGTAAACCAACCTGGTCAACCGCCTTCAAGAACCGGGCTTCGAGTTGCCCGAACGGAACGCCCACAGCCGAAGACCGCATGACCAATACCAGGTCAACCGCCGATCCCAGCTTGCGTTGGTGATGCCTGAAGATCTCCCGCATCTGTCGTCGAAGACGATTGCGAAAAACGGCGTGGCCCACTCTTCGCGACGTGATCACCCCGAGACGTGGACCCGGGATTCCGGCATCTTTCTCCATCCGGACAAGGATCTGAAACAGAAAAACGCCGCAATTGATGCGACGTCCCTTCTGACGAACCACTTGAAAATCGCGCTGCCGCCGCAGATGCTGGTGCGGAAGAAAACGCATATCTGCCCGTGTTTCGGGCATAAGAGAAATCAGACCACTGTAAGGCGCTTGCGGCCTTTCCTGCGACGTTTGGCGATGACCTGACGGCCCCCGCGGGTGGACATACGAGCGCGAAACCCGATCTTGCGGGCGCGTTTCTTGTTGTGAGGACGAAAGGTCGGTTGCATGGCGAAATGGAAAAGAGGGAGAACATGCCGAGCCATTCTGCCCTTTGTCAACCCTTCTTGGAAAGATGTGATTTCAGGATTCTCCCACCAAGGAGCAGGTGGAGCGCGGTCGGTTTACCCTCCAAAGCCTCATGCGAAGGAAGGCCGGACGCGCCGCTTCGGATCCGCATGGGGTTTGGCCCTCGCGAAAAAATACTTGCGCGAGCCCTGTCCGCATCTACGTTCCTCCGTTTCCACGGTAGTCCCCTTCGTCTAGTCAGGCCTAGGACACCACCCTTTCACGGTGAGAACAGGGGTTCGAATCCCCTAGGGGACGCCATTTTGAATTAGGAAGGCAGACTTAAGAATTAGGAAGTGATCTGCCGCACAATGAATCGGTCCAGGGGATGAGGACCCCGGGGTTCGACGGAGCGAAGCGGAGATGGGACGCGCAGAGCGCGGGTGCGCAGCACTTGGCCACAGGCCAACCAATCCCCTAGGGGACGCCATTTTCAATTAAGAAGGCAGACTTATGAGTTAGGAAGTTATCTGCCGCACAATGAACCAATCCAGGGGATGAAAACCCTCAGGGTTCGACGCAGCGTAGCGGAGATGGGGTCTATACCCAGTCCGCGATCTTCAGATCGAGGTCCTTCATTGCTTCGTTCCTTTGCCGTTCAACTCATCCCTCCTCTTGTGCTTGTTTGTGGGCCCGATTTCGCCATGACTAGTGGGCGTCGCCCCTGCCACCACACCCGCCGATGAACTACGAGCAAATCGCCGCCAATCTCCCTGAAACCGCTGTCTGCGAGATAAATGACCTGCCGTGGCCGCGGATTTCGTCGGGCAAGGTCCGGGAAATCTTCGATCTGGGTGATCGCCTCCTCCTGGTCGCCAGCGATCGCATATCGGCTTTTGATGTCATCCTCTCCCAAGGCATTCCCGGAAAGGGAATCATCCTGACCCAGCTCAGCCTGTTCTGGTTCGAGCAACTCAAGGATCTGGTCGCCGATCACCTCGTCCCTGACCAGGAATCCGTCCTCAGGGACGAACTCAAGTTGTCCACCGACCTGCAGCTGCGCAGCATGGTCGTCCGGAAACTCGATCCCCTGCCCATCGAATGCGTGGTTCGCGGCTACCTGGCCGGAAGTGGATGGGTCTCCTACCAGAAGGATGGCACGGTCTGCGGCCACACCCTTTCCGAAGGTCTGTCGGAAGCGGAGAGGCTGCCGGAATCGATTTTTACCCCAACCACCAAAGCCCATACCGGCCATGATGAGCCAATCGACGCGATCATCGGGCGAAAGATGGTGGGTGAAACCGTCTTCAGTGAGGTTGAGATGCTGAGCCGGGCCGTTTACGATCGCGGGCGCGAAATCGCGGCGCCCGCGGGGATCATCCTTGCCGATACCAAATTCGAATTCGGTCTGGATAACGCAGGCACTCTCTTTCTGATCGACGAGGTCCTGACACCCGACTCGTCACGCTTCTGGGAAGCGGCCACCTATCGGACCGGCATGTCGCCCCAGAGCTACGACAAGCAGTTTGTCCGCGACTATCTGCTTACCCTCGATTGGGATCACAAACCGCCCTCACCCGACCTGCCCGACGAGATCATCACCAAGACCCAGGAAAAATACCTGACCGCGCTCCGACGGCTGACGACCTGATCCTCTGAAAAAAGGACCGGTCCCTGCTACAGCCCGATTCACGCTACCGCTCGCCGTTTTGTAACAAATTTTATTTCAAAACCAGAGGTTTCGATCGAAACCTTGATCTGACCGAGGCAACCTGTTAGCGGTGTATAATCACCTTTGCCACCTACGCTGCGCGGGAATCGGAACTCGACAACGTCTGCATCCTCGCTCGAAGCCTCCGCGCTTTCGGAGGGAACCATGGCGATGCGCCTGTTCGCGTCTATGTGCCCTTCGCCATGGCCGAGAGTGGCGCGCCCGCCCTGCATGAATTTCGCGACCTCGGTATTGCCATGGAGACGGTCGGAGAGGTGGAGGAAGACGCTGCCTGGTATTACTATGCCCGGAAGGTCTTCGCCGCCGCACAGGCTGAGGCCGACCTGGCGGAGACGGGCGAAACCCTGGCCTGGCTGGATGAGGACACCGTCTTCCTGCAGGAACCGGCGGAATTCAACTTACCCGAGGGGGTCAGTCTGGGTTACCGTCCGGTGATGCACCGGAACATCGGCCTACGGGTTGAGGATCGCGTCGACTCATTCTGGCAGCGAGTGTTCGATGACCTGTCCGTTTCCCCCGCCACTCTCTTTCCGATGGTCACCCCATCCGACGGCGAGACCATCCGACCCTACATCAATGCCGGGTGCCTCATCGTAAGCCCAGACCGTGGCCTGCTGAGGAAGTGGGCCGAATATTGGCCGATCCTTTATCGCGACCCCGATCTGAGGCGGATGTGCAAGGCCGATATCAGGAAGCGGATCTTCCTCCACCAAGTCGCCCTGACCTGCGCGTTCCTCAACCACCTGCGACCCGATGAACGCCTGGAGTTGTCGTCCCGCATCAACTACCCGATCTTCTTCAAGGAAATGTTTGGCGGTGCACGGGAATTCGACGACCTGACCGACGTCACCACGTTCCGCCACGAATCCTACTTCAGGGATCCAGCACCTGACTGGGAGGATCGTCTGAAAGGTCCCGCCGGCCGCATCGACTGGATCAGGACCCACATCGCCCGGAAACCGGTTGAACGGTAGACCTGACCCCTTTGACGGATTCCCCAAGAAGGGCAACCGTCGCTATTTCTGCACATTGACCGGGGCCGGTGCTTTCAGGGTGAACTCCAGCAGGCGACCGCGGGGAATCACGATCGAGTCTCCTCTTTTCAGGCCCAAAGGCCATCCCTGCGTAACACTCTCTCCCTTGGCTGAATCTCACCGGTTCCGGGTCCAATGATTGGGGTACGCTCATGACTCAGTGCCATTCGGGTCGGTCGTATTCCGAGACCGCGGGAGCAGTCAAAATACAAGCCCCAAACGGCCAATCTGAATCAGGCGAACCATTCACAAGAGTCGACCCTTCAGCTGACCTCAAGAAGCCTTGCATTCGACGGCAACTTTACGCACCTATTCCTGACCGATGCCATGACTGAACAAGCCACAGCCAAACACCTGCGGATTCTCGGACTGGCACTCGTTTGCTTCGTCACCTCAAGCATCCTTGCCGACGAAGCGGCTTCATCTGAAACCGGCGAGACAGATTCCGGGCAGACAGCGGAGACCGAGGAAAAGGATTCGATGTTTTTCGATCCGGAGGATGACTGGCTGGATATCACCAAATTTGTGGATTCGGCCTACGGGTTCGTCCCATTGGTCATTCCCATAACCGAACCGGCGGTCGGTTATGGAGCAGTCGCCCTGATGGCATTTCTGGACAGACCGGATAATCTGGCGGAGGGCGAAACCATGCGGCCGGACACTACCGCCGTCGGCGGCCTGGCCACCGAAAACGGCACCTGGGGCGTGTTTGGGGCGGACATCAGGCATTGGGCGGACGGTCGGATCGAATCGCTGGCCGCGGGTGGCTACGTCGATGTGAATCTCCGCTATTACCCGGACACCGGTGACGGCAAGTCCCTGGACTATAATATGAAGGTCCCGTTCGGGGCTATCCGGGGTCGCTACCGTTTCAAAGGCACCCCATGGTCGGCCGCCCTCGGGTATTTACTGGCCGAGACCCGAGTGACCATCTCGGGCGACCTCCTTCCTCCGGGAACCGAGGTTTCCGAGTACAGTCTTCGGATGGCTGCTCTCAACCCCGCGCTCACCTACGATTCACGTGACAATATATTCACCCCGCGGAGCGGGCTCTTCGCCCAGGCCTCCGCCCAGTTCTACAGCGATGCCTGGGGCAGTGAGGACACCTATCAGATACCCGCGTTCCTGAGTTTCGGGTTCTACCCGGCCACCGAGGAAATTACCCTCGGGCTCAAGGTCGGCGCCCGGACCGCTCATGGGGATGTGCCGTTCTACCAGCTGCCGTTCATCATGTTGCGCGGCGTTCCGGTTCTGCGCTACCAGGGAGATACTGTCGGTGAACTCGAGGCGGAGGTCCGCTGGCAGTTCTACAAACGTTTCAGCCTGGTTGGATTTGGCGGCCACGGCGCCGCCCGGTTCGACAACGGAACGGAAACCACCACTCAATCGGCAACCACCTACGGCTTGGGATTCAGGTATGAAATCGCTCGTGGCTATGGGATGCATATGGGCATCGACATCGCCCGCGGCCCCGAGGACACCATCCTCTATGTTCAATTCGGCAGCGCCTGGTTCTCGCCCTGAAACAAACCGTAGCAACTATGTAGCAACTACGTAGTTGCTACATAGTTGCTACGGTTTGTTTTCTTTGTATTCAATAAATAAATACCTCTTCCACACCCCTGATCCGGAGGAGGGACAGGCGGGAAAGAAGCACCAGTGAATCGCGCGGACCCGGAATGTCACGGCGTCGCACAGCCCGGATGGGCGGTCGTGTCCTGCCTGATGCGATCGCGACCTTCCCATAGGTGCGCGCAAGGCATGTTTCCCGACTTCTTACTTCTGCCTTCAAACTTCACCCTTCAAACTCCCCCTACTCTTTCGCTCCCCAGATATGCGTCCAGGCCACCCCGAAGGAGTCGAAATCAGCACCGATGGTGGTGAAGGCGCCGCGACTGTAACTGAACTTGAGGGTGTTGTTCCGGTTGACCGGAATGGAAAAGGTCAGCCCCATCCGGGAGTTGCTCTGGAGGTCTTCATTCTTGCCGCCTCCGAACGAGGTTCTTCCGCCCGTGTAATAGTTCACATCATAGGCGATCCACATCAGGGGATTGATGGAGTAGATGAGGTGGAACTGAAAGGACCCGATCGCTTCCTGACTCCGGGTGCCTCCCCCGAAAAAATCGTCGTTATCGGTAAAGACCCAGAACCCGAAGTCGCCCTCGATGCGCCACCGGCCAAAAGTCCTGGCAATGCCAATCTCGGGTTTGAAGGCCCAGCGGTTGGCCCCGATATTGATCAACTTGCTCGAATCGTACTGCCCCAAGGGAACCTTGACACTGAGACTGGCACCCACCGTCCACTCTGGTTTGTAGGCCATGAACTCCTTGAGGGTCATGGCCGGGGCCCCATACAGGTTAATGGCGAAGCGCACCTTCGGATCTCCCATCCCGGAACGAGAAACCGCCTGATACTCACCGAGGTACAGTCCCTCAAGATCGCCCCTTACATAAGGCACCAGGATGCTCGCATTGGCCGAGCGCCCAAAAGCTCCCATAGTCCGGATATAGGCGATGCCGCCATTCCCGATATTCGCACTGGCATCACTGATTGGGCCAGACGGATCAAAGGCCAGGTCACCGGAATTGAAGGTGACCGCACCCACCAGTACATTGATGTCAATCGGTGAAGGCACATAGGCACGCGGTTCGAGTTCTTGCGCATCGATCCGGACTGCCATCAGCCCGACCACGACCAGGGCGGCCAGCCCACCGCGGCTTGAACGTAGGAGCCAATGAGGAAACCAGTTTCTGATGATCACATTGATCACATTGATCACATTGATCACAACCCCACTTTGAAGAATCCGCCCACATCCTCCAGCTCAAATTACCTCGGATCCGCAAAAGCAAGGTCTGACCCCTGTCATCTTTTGCGAACCCCAAGTTTGAGCTGAGTCCGAAGATGATTGAGATGATGTATTGACATCATGATTAATTGGCATCATGATGCCTTCATGCGAACTACAGTCACCCTCGATGCTGAGACTGAAGCTCTGCTCAGGGAGGAGATGCGTCGGACCGGAGTCAGCTTCAAGGCACTGATCAACGCATGCATCCTGCGCTCCCTCCGCGATAACCCCGGTGAGAGGCAATCGCCGGAAATCGCCGACAGCCCGTTGCCGATGGGGCCACCCTATCCCTGGGCTCGAGACCGCTTGCCTACACACGTCGCCGAGGATATCGAGGTGACGGAATTTCTGGAGGAGGAGGCGAGGAAACGTCGGCATGGGCAGCGCTACCCGGCGTTATGATCATCCCGGACACGAATCTGTTACTGTTCGCTGTAAATGAACACTACGAACAGCATGATTCCGCCCGGGCCTGGTGGAAAGAAGTCCTGACCAACCGGGAGGTCGGACTTCCGCTTGTTGTTCAATTTGGATTTCTTCGGATCGGCAGCAACGAACGAATCTACCATCCGCCGGCATCCGTGTTTCTCCTGATGGAACGTCTCGAGCTTTGGCTCGCACTGCCGAACGTTCGATCCATCCAACCGGGTCCGCGTCACTACGCTCTGATGAGCAACCTGCTCGAGGACCGGAAGAACTCCTATCCGGGCAGCCGTCTGACCGACTTTCATCTGGCGGCACTCGCAATGGAACACCGGGCAACGCTCTGCTCCAACGATCAGGGCTTTGCGGACTATACCGGACTTTCCTGGAATGACCCGCTCAAATAAGCGGGTTCCTACGGCAGTAGATAGATCTCCACCAGGGCAACGCCGGGCTGGCTGTCGGCGGAGGAAATCTGCGCGGTATAGAGGCCCGGCTCGAGCCGGATGACCAAGGCTGCATCACCACTTCCCGGGTCGAGGGGAAACGCTCCGACTGCTTCGGCCGCGTCGGCCACTTCCACCGCATTGCCTGCAGCATCCCAGTCTTCGCTGGTCGCGATGGGACCGATACCGCCAAATGGAAACACCTCCAAGACCGGATCGGAGATCACCCCGGCCACATCAAAGTCGGTCAGTCCCGCACCGATCCCTCGAACCAGGAACCGGCGCGAACCCGTCCCTTCGAGCACAAACCCTGCGATCAACAGACCATTACCGGCCTCAACTGCGGCTCGAGTCGATATGTTCCGAAGGACCGGGGAGGTCGAGGCCCCGTCGCTTGTTCCGATCGAATAGACCTCCACCAATCCGATGCCGTTCCCGCCGTCCGTCGGGCGCAGCACTTCGGTATAGCTGCCGGCCCCAAACGAAGCGACCGCAGCCGCGTCCTTGCTTCCGTCTGCCAAGGCAAACGCACCGGTCACCGACTCGGCCACCCGGATGGTCGATCCTTTGCCGTCGTCTTCCCAATCGTCGTTTTCAAAAAGAAACTGCGGTCCGACCAGGGGCCGGTTTTCGATGACCTCGAACTCCGGATCATCCAAGGGATCCGTCACCTGGAAATCTGACAGTCCCGGCCCGACACCCCTGACCAGGAGATCCAGGCTTCCCTCGCCCTCCAGCACAAACCCGGCGATGACCACATCGCTGACCGAACCAATGCGGGCCCGGGTCGAGAGATTGCCCGTCACGCTGTCGGCCGCGCCAATCTGGAAGACCTGCCCACTGTAGTCGATCAGGTAGAGTTCCCCGGATCCGCCCTCCGCAAACGAAGTGATCCTTCCGATCTCACCCACATCCGGACTCAACTCCCCAGTCCGATCCACCACCGTCACCTCGTCGCCCGAACCGCGTTCCAATGACCAGATGGTCTTGTAAACGTAGTCGGCAAACAGATACAACCCGGCCATTTCCGGATAGCGTTGTCCGCGGTAAACATATCCCCCGGTTATGGATACACCCTCATCGTGCGTATACTCATGAATGGGCGGCGTGAAGGACGGATCGAACGGCGGAGGGCCCGCACTTTCCCGGCCGGTGCTCCGATTGCCCTCCATGACCTTCCATCCGTAGTTCTGCCCGCCCTGGCCCGCCGGTTGCAGGTGGATCCATTCCCTCTGGTTCTGCCCCACATCGGCAATCCAGAGTTCGCCGGTCAACCGATCGAAGGCGCAGCGCCATGGATTGCGCAACCCATAGGCCCAGATCTCGTCATCACCCTCCACACCCACGAAGGGATTGTCCGCGGGGACCGTATACTGTCCGTCCGCAGTCGAACCAAGGTCGATCCGGAGCATCTTGCCAAGCAACTGGTCGGTTATGTCCTGGGAGTGATCACCCGGATCATAGGCGCTTCCGCCGTCGCCCGTCGCGATGTAGAGCATGCCATCGGGACCGAACCCGAGCCAACCGCCGTTGTGGTTTCCGTAAGGCTGGGCAATCTCGAGAATCGTTTTCCCGCTTGAAACATTCGCCCGGTCCGGATCGGCAGACATCGTGTACTCCCTGATGACCGTTCGCTCATCCGAGCCGGTGAAGTTGAGAACGAAGCGCCCATTGCTCGCATAGTCAGGGTGGAAGGCCATCCCGAGCAACCCTCGCTCTCCACCGGTCGACAGATCACTACCGGGCAGAACGAGATACGGCTCACTGAGAATCTCTCCTGTCTCGAGCATGAGGATGCGGATACGACCGCTGTTCTGCTCGAGCACAAAGAGTCGATCCTCGTCACCGAGAGGCGCTGTGCCAAAAACCGGCTTCTCAAACTCCATGGCCACCCGAGTGGCAGTGAGATCGACGGCTGGGCTGACCAGTGGGAACAATCCCATTATCAGCAAGGTAAGGCCTGAATTTCTCAGCATGAGACAGAGTGGCTTCAAAATCCCTTCATGCAAACACATGCCCATGATTCGACCTTCCGGAGCGCTTCATCCTGCAGATCCGGTAAATTCCGTCTGAAGATCCCTTGGTCCGACTGGTTTTCAGACAGGATTTACCGGATTGGTTCTCAACAGAAGGACGCAAAGAGTCCCGAAAGCGGATCGCAGCACACGCCCCTGCAAGGGAAATTCCCTTCATCCCCCAACCAGTACCTACAGCCTACAGCCTACAGCCTACAGCCTTCAGCCTACAGCCTTCAGCCTTCTCCCCCTCCTCAGTTGGCGCGCAGGCTGGCGCTGAGACCCAAGACACTGGAGATGATGCCGAAGGCGATCATGGCGACAAAGGCAAAGGCAATCATGAGCACTCCGACTGAGACCACCCCCATGAAGGCGCTGATCTGGCGTTCCTGGCGCTCCGAGTAGTAGCGGGCCACTTCCCGCAAGCTGGGCACGATATTGCCGGTATTGTCGCCCACCGTCATGATATCGACGACCAAGGCGGGAAAGTACCCGGTGGCACCAAAGGCCGTCGAAATCGGCATGCCCTCAACGATTTTCATCCGGGCTTCGCTGAAACCGGCACGGATGGTATGGTTTCCCACCGCTCGCTCGGTCATGGTCAGAGCGGAAACCGTAGTGACCCCGTTTTCGAGCAACAGGCCGAGCGTCTGGGTGAGACGAAGAACATCTGAATCACAAAGGAAACGCCCGAGAAAGGGCAGGCGAAGAACCTGGCGATCAAATATTTCCCTGCCTTTCCCGGTCTTGCGCCAGGTCCATAGACCCACCCCGATCCCGACAAAGGCGATCAGGAAAAGGAGCCCGTAATTGATCATGAACTCGGAGGATCCGATCAACAACCGGGTGAAAAACGGCAAGCGCTCTCCCATGGACGTAAGCAGAGACTCGATACGGGGCAGGAGGAAGAACAGAAAGACCAGGACTACAAGCAGGGAGATAAAGATGATGAAGATGGGATAGGCCAGGGCGGAAAAAACCTTGGACCGAATCTTGGCGCTCTCCTCAAGGCCCACCACCAGCCGCTTCAGAATGATATCCAGACTCCCGGTCGCCTCGCCCGCTTCGACCAGGCTGATCGACGATTCGTCAAAGACCGTCCGGTATTCGGCCATCGCCCCGGAAAGCGATTTGCCCTGGCTCAACTGGTCCCAGGTGGCGGCGGCCAGGGCCTTCAGTCGGACGTCGGTCAAGCGGCGGGCAAGCAACCGGACTGCGTCGCCGACCTGGATACCACAGGAAAGCAGGTCGCAGAGCGCCCTGAAAAAGGGCAGCATCTGGCGTCGGCTGAAACCCTTTTGGGCATTCGCCTTGATCGATGAGGAACGTTCGCCAAAGAACCTCTTCAGATCAGCCAGGCCCTTCCGAGGTGCGGCAGCCGAGGCGGATGTTGAACCACCTCCCTCGGCCAGGCGAACCGGCTGCAGATTCATCCCCCCGAGCTGACGAATGGCCTGCTTGCGGTCCAGGGCTTCGAGACGGCCCTTTTTTACCTGACCGCCGGTATCGCGGGCTGTGTAGGTGAATGTCGGCATTTTATCGTTCCTGACGATGCAATTTCACAGTCATAATACGACGGTCAATTCCGTCCAACCAGAAGCTCAGGGGTAGGGTCCGGACCGTTGCGTGTCCGCCTGAGCTTCAGCGTAGGTGGGGGCCGTCCTACGGGGCGGCGCGCCCGGCGGTCACGCCCTACCTTGAACCCACCGAAACCAGGCAGGTAGGGCGTGACCGCCGGGCGCGCCGTAATCGTTCGCTTTCTGAAGAGCACAGCCATCTATCCTGACTCCGCCATCGAGATGACCCGAATGACCTCCTCGCCGGAGGTCAAACCGGCCTTGATCTGGATCCAACCCGACTGCTCGAGGGTCCGCATACCGCTCTGAAGGCCTAGTTTCCGGATCTCGCGGGCCGATTCCCGTCGCACGATGAGGTCGTGGTAGCGCTCGTCGAGCCGCAGGATCTCAAAAAGCCCGACGCGACCACGATACCCGAGGTTACGGCACGCCTCACAACCGACCGCATGAGGCAGATGGGTGACCCCCTCAGCCTCGGCAGGGTCGATTTCCAACACCCTCAAGGTCTCGCGGAGCGCTTTCTCCTCGATCGGCTGCAATTCGCTGCAGGCCGGGCAAAGTCTCCGAACCAGGCGTTGGGCCAGGACCATCTCCACGCTGGAGGCGATGAGGAAGGGCTCGATCCCCATGTCGATCAGTCGGGTAACGGCGCCGGGCGCATCATTGGTGTGAATGGTGGAGAAGACCAGGTGTCCCGTCAGCGAGGCGCGTATCGCGATATCGGCGGTTTCCCGGTCGCGGATCTCACCCACCATGATGATATTCGGATCCTGGCGCAGGATGTGCCGAAGGGCCTCCCCAAAACCGAACCCGATCTCCTCGCGGACCTGCATCTGGATGACACCCGGGACCTCGTACTCGATCGGATCCTCGATCGTCATGATGCGCTGGTCGACCGAATTGATCTGGCGAATAAAGGCGTTGAGCGAGGTCGATTTGCCCGAGCCGGTGGGGCCGGTCACCAGTATGATGCCATGCGGCACGGTCAGAACCTGATCGATCGTCTCGCGGTCGGACGCCGGCAGGCCCAGCTGTTCCAGGGTGAGCGGTTCACTCTTCTTGTTCAGGAGGCGAAGGCTGACGCTCTCGCCGTACATGATCGGAATGGTCGAGAGCCGGATATCGAGCGTGTTGCCTCCGAGCCGGTAATTGATACGTCCGTCCTGGGGCAGGCGTCGCTCGGAAATATTGAGCTTGGCCATGATCTTCAGGCGCGAGGTGATGGCATCCTGGAAACGGCGGAGGTTTTCCGGCACCGGCACCGACACCAGGAGCCCGTCAATCCGGTAGCGGATCCGAAGCAGTTCTTCCTGGGGTTCAAAGTGGATGTCGGTCGCCCCATCCTCAATGGCCTGGGCGATCACCTGGTTGACAAAGCGGATGACGGCGGCGGTCTCGTCTTCCTCATCCTCGGTGGCCGTCACCTCGTCTTCGAGCTCGTCAAGCGACTCCTCCAGACTCTCGGCCCCGACCCCGAGATTGGCCGTAATGAATTTTCCGATACGATCAGACGAGGCGAGCAGCCATTCCGGATCGCGGCCACAGGCGGCGAACACCCAATCGTCCATGGCGGCATCCGGCGGCCAACTGGTGGCCAACCTCAGCGGTCGGGATCCAGCCAGCGCCTCATCGGACTCGCTGGAAGCCGCCTCGTCGTCATCCCCCGTTCGAACCGGGACACAGTGGTATTCGTTGATCAAGCGGATGGGCAGACCCTCCAGTCTCTCCAGATCGAATTGATCCCAGGGCGCGAGTTCGAGTCCGCTTTCCACGGCCAGTCGAGCCGTCACCTGGTCGAGGTCGGACTTCGAGAAACCGGCCAGGGCTTCGGCGCGTTGAGCCCGGGGCAGATCGGCGATCTGGGTGCGTTGTTCCTCGGTCAACCCGGCCAGGGACGGAGGAAGGGGTGATTCGACAGTTGATGACATCGTTGGTGGAAGCACGATCCGATCTGCGGGGCCCTACTTCTTCGGATTCCTGGCGGCCTCATCCGCCATGGTTCGGCGCATGGCCCGGCGGCGGCGGATCTCCTCGGCCACTTTCTGCATCCGTGCCCTGACCTCCTGGTCGGACAGGTTATTGATGGCCGCCCGACTCGGAGTCCCGCTCGGCGGCGGACCCGGAATCGTATTCGGCGGCCCGGACGGAGGTTTCCGACGAGCCAGGGCAGTCGAAGAGGTCTGCGGCCTAGGCGGTGTGACCTTGAGCGCGACGATCTGGGCCTCCTTGAGTTTCAGGCGACGCTCATACCCGCCGCTGCGCACGAGCACGCTCTCGCTCTCATCACTCTTCTGATAATCCGAAATGGTAACGCCCTCCACCGTTTCGTTCAGATCGATCCAGAATCCTTTCGAGTTGGTCGTGTCGAACAGGCTGAAAGTGTGGACGCCGCCCAGCACCATGATGCTCCTCAACTCATATCTGGCCACGGGACTGGGTTTGGGAGGTCCGGTCGGTTTGTTCTTTGGCGTATAGTCTTCCGGCAGGAAAGGCGATTTCTCCGGAGCGTCCTGACCGAAGGTGGACAACCCGAAGATCATCATGGCTCCCAAAAGAAACCCGACGCATCGCCATGTCATCGCCTTCATGGTCGTATGGTAACCCACAATCAGCCTTTATGAAAGTGTCGAGTGGGCATCTTTTCGGATTCTTCGGCCTCGTCCGGGACATATTCGGGTTCTTCCTTCTGTTTCTCGATGAACGCCTTGATATCCCCGGCGTTGGTGGCCTCGATCAATCGTCTCTGGGCATCAATATTGGCTTCGTCCGTGTTTCGGATAACCAACGGCCGGATAAACACAACCAGCTCTACATCAACTTCCTCGTCTTCATAACGAGTGAAAAGCGGGGCAATAATCGGGATCTGACCCAAAAGACCCATTCTCGACTTGCTACGCCTGATCTCACTCTGACGCAAACCGCCAAGCACAATCATTTCACTGCTCCGCACGCTTACGAACGAAGTTGCCTGTCGGCGTGCAATGATGGGCTGTTGATTTCCATCAATCTCAACAAACCCGTTCACATCGTCGATCGTCTGATCGATCTCCATCTGAATGACATCATTGGGACCGATCAGCGGCTTCACTTTCAGCTCGATACCAATATCCTGGAACTGGAAGGTGGACCGCGTATCATTGATTCCGAGACCGCCTGTTGAACTCGACGTAATAATCGGTCGCGATTCGGCCACAATGATGGTGGCTTCCTTATTGTGAGTTGTTACGATGGTCGGAGACGAGAGAACGTCTATGTTTTCATTCCGATCGGCCGCTTTGAACACGGAGTCGATCAGGTACTCACCAGCAGTCCCGCCGGGGTTGCCTATTATATCGATCGCCCCGAAATCGAGGCCAAAGGAAACAATCTGTCCCGTCAGGGTATCATACTCAAAGTTAAATTCCTCTATCCCGCGTTCGATTTTGTCCGAAAGTCGAACCGCCGCGATGATCACGTCGATACGGACCTGAGCCAGTACAATGTCGATTTCAGTGATAATCTTCGAGATCAGATCGAGGTCGGTTATGGTGCCGGATACGATCAAAGCATTACTGCGTTCGTCGGCCACGATGGTCATGAAATCACTGAACTGGCTCTCCCATCCCTCGATCTGATTGGCCACTGCATCCATAACCGCGGACCGCGATGCTGAAGTTTGAGGGGTCGCCCGATCGACATTGGGTCCGCCAAAGGTAAGACGTTCCGGGCTGGCTCGGCCCACACCGGAAACAGAATCGGCATCAAGGCCCTCCTGCTGGGTTTCCCCGGTGACGAGTTGGCTGAGCAGAGAAGCCACTTCGGTGGCTTCCGCATGCATCAATGGAATGACGTCGATGCGGGTCGGCGGGTCGGCCGCGATATCCAACCTCTCGATGATATTATCGAAGAACGGGAGATTCGTCGGATCGGTAATCACGATCAACTGATTGGTCCGGTCGTCCCAATTGATAAGTGTGCTCCCGCCCAGCACGAGTTGGATGGGAACCGCACCGTCCTCACCGCCGCCAGGTGGGGGTGGACCCACAACTGCCTCGGCGGCCACCTGCGGATTCTGACTGCGATTGGGAGTCGTCTGGGTCCCAAAGCCGCTTCGGGCCGACTCGATAAGCTCATTGATCTGCGCTCCCACCTCACTGGCCGTGGCATACTGCAGGGTGTAGAATTTCGTCTCGATGTTCAGGCGAGAGGGTTTGTCGACCTCGCTGACCACATACTCGAGCCGCTGCAGGTTGCTGATCGTATCGGTGACGATAACCGCATTGGAATTTTGAAAGGGAATGATGGTGCCGAATCCGGGACTGAGGAAGGGCTGGATCTGCGTCTGGAAGGTGGCCGAGTCGAGGTAGGTCAGGCGAAAGAGCTTACTGACGACCTTACCGCTGGGCATTTCTCCGATCAGGGACCGCACGACGAGTTCCGGAGCCTCTGTTCGAATATTCGAAATGGGCACCACCTTCATGAATTTGTCTCCGAGTGGCGCGACGCCGATGCCGTTGATGCTGAGCAGACTCTCAATCGCCAGAATCAGTTCCTGGCGGGTCAACGGTCCCTGGCTGTCAAAGCTGAAAGTCGGTGAAGGCAGAGCCTGCGGCCGGATGACAGCCCTACCCGTCACCCTCTCGAGCAGGTTGAGCACCTGGGCAAGCGTATCGTCCCGCATTGAAAGACGCTCGTACATCTCGGGGGCCCCTTCCGCCGGTTCTATCCCCACGGGTCCGACGACCTCCTGGCTTTTCAATACCGGGACCAGCAGCAGTGCGGCGAAGAGAGGAACCAGACGAGTTCTGAAAATCATTGCGGCCATTGTCATTGGAAAGTTTCGGTCCAGGAGGTTACCGGTTGAATTCGATTGCCACGAGGCGAAGCCGAGCGTCCAGGAGGGCCGGGTTGCGCCGGTCCGGATTGAGTGTGAGCTGCTCGAGAGCCACGTAGGGGAACTGATCCTTGATTTCACCGGTGAAATCTCTCAAAGCGGTATAGTCGGCCTTTTCGATCGTCACATTGACGGTATGTTCCGAAATTGTCTTGAGCACCTTGGTCTGAGGGGGGTCGGTCCTGAATCCGAATCCGTATTTGCGGAGCATGGCATCGATCTGACCGGCGAACTCATTGCGGCTGGGCAGGCGCGCTTCGGTCAGACGGGTCAGGGAAGACTGGAAGTCAGCATCTGTCGTCTGACGGATCTTAAGCCATTCATCCTGGTCGTACTTTTCGGTCATCAGGCTTTTCCTCTCCCTGTTGACCGACTCAACCCGGGTGGACAGGCTCGAAAACCAGATGACGACCATGATTCCCAAGAAGAGGAGGGCCAGGATCTTTTCGCGTCGCGAACGCGCCATAAAGGCAGGCTTCAGGCTGTATTCTGAGAGGGTTTTCTTCATCGTGACGCAGCCTGCAACGGCGGGTTTCCTTCGTCTGTCTCAAAAATTCCAGGGATGAAGGTAAGCACCAGGGTGAAAGACGTCCCATCCTCCCGCGACTTGAGATTGCGGATCTCAACACTCTCCATCTCGGTCATCCCACGAAGCGCGGATTCGTACTGATTGACGTCCGCCACATTCATCGTGTTCGCGTCGATGATCATACTGTTGTGTCCCTCGGTTTTGGCGGATGTGAAATAGACCGAATTGGGCTTGAGAGGAATGATCGACTGAATCATCTCAAACGGGATGAGGTTGCTGCGGTCGAACTCGGCCAGGCGCTGCACGATACCGAACCTCTCCTCAATTCGGATGACTTCGTTTTCGCGCCTGGTTATGATGTCACCCATCACGCTCAAGAATACCCGGCCGCCGACGAGAAGGAGTTCGCCGGCGATCAATATCATCAGCGCAGCGGCAATACCAAGGATCCCGCGCCACATGAACCCGTCAATCCGCACGGCCTGCTTGCGACTTCGCAC
>Ga0164313_10000436_pt1 | contig 33195 bp, 43 predicted proteins | sample GuaBasSedimGuay4_FD_113735 | JGI IMG/M metagenome (GOLD analysis project Ga0164313, IMG submission 113735) | Subseafloor sediment microbial communities from Guaymas Basin, Gulf of California, Mexico - Guay4, Core 4569-4, 0-3 cm | ecosystem: Environmental > Aquatic > Marine > Hydrothermal vents...
CAGAAGTGTCTTGCCTTCATCCCGACCTACTCCTTCTTTGATCAACTTTGTTCGGGCCGTAGCGTAGCCTGGTAGCGCGCTTGCATGGGGTGCAAGAGGTCGGGAGTTCGAATCTCCCCGGCCCGACCATTTAAAACCACTGATTACCAGGAGCTTAGGAGACAATGCAGAACGCGCTACAGCGCAATGCATTTTCGCAAAACGGAGCATTCCTCCCCCTAAGGCTTGCCTCAGTGCCAGCATGGTGCCAGCATCACTGGTATGGTCATAACCAGGAAGCCTGTCGTCACCCCCTGTAATCGGGAACGGACACCGTGGATGGTCACCTTTTACGTCGGTGGCAAACGGCGCAGGGAGTTCCGTAAATCCGAGACCGATGCCCATGAACGTGCCAACGTGCTGGCACAATCCATGATGCAACAGGAGGAGATTCCGGCCTCGCTCTTCAAGATCCGAGAGTATCAGAAGGCCGATCTTTTCCTGGCACATTACGGGATGGAGGGACAGATCATGGCTGTCTGCCGTGAGTGGGCCGAAACCCATAGGCCCAGAGATACGGGCAGTGAGGCTAAGAGGATCACAGTCTATGGCGTCATCGAGCAGATCCGGAAGATGAAGGCACGGGCGGTCAAGGATGAGGCCATCCGAAAGAGATCATACTGGAGCAACGATATCTTCCTCAGACACATTGAGCGGACCTTCGGACCCGGCCCAATTACCACCCTGACCCCATCGGTGATTGAGGATTGGCTCCTGAATCTCCAAGTCAAGAAGGGTGGGGTAGTCATGCCCGCCGCACCGTCTACCGTCGATCACTACTGGTCGGCCATGAAGCACGTTATCAAGTTCTCGCTCATGAAGGGATACCTGACGCGCTTCGATTACACCGAGGTCAAGATCTCGAAGGCAAAACTGAATCAGGACATCAGGGACTTCTACTCCATCGGGGAGGTGAAGAAGATCCTGGCTGGACTGATCAAGTATCCTGACTTCGACCTGACCGGCATGTTCATCCTCCAGTTGTTCTGCGGGCTTCGGTCAGAAGAGGTGTGGGATCCTCACTACGATAAGCCGCCACTGCTTTGGCTGCACGTCGATTTCGATGAGCGATCAATCAGCCTGCCAAGCGGCATTGATAAGAAGGGGTATCGGAGATTCCTCCAGAACATGCCTGAGGTTGCATGGGACTGGCTTGAGATCGCGGCCACTCAAAAGGTCTCGGCCACACGATGGCGGAGCAACAAGGATCGGATCTACAACGATGGCCGGAAGACTGGATCCGTTGCGCCGAAGGGATGCCGGAGAAGGATACGCACCTTCTTTGACACGATCGGTGTTGAGTTTCGGAGCAATGGCCTCCGGAGAACTCTCGCCACCTACTACGCCAACGCTACCCAGGACAGCCACAAGGCAGCGGAGCTTCTGCGCCATCAAGGGACGACCATGCTCCTTCAGCACTACCTTGGACTGGAGAACCCTCAGGGCTACATTGCGACTAAGGCGAAGGGGGAGGAGTTTCTGCGGCTACGGCCCTCGGGTCTTCCTTCCCGGCCTTCTTGAAGATCTCGGCCCTGAATTTATTCTTCAGGTGAACTACGTTCAGAGGTCAGGATCAGCGGCCTTAGCCGGTGTTTCCTGAACCCGGTCTGTTCGACACTGGTTCATCTATGATCAGTGACTTCTTTCCGCGGACCTTTATTGACAAGGAATTTCCGACGGCTGTGACAGATCTCGGTTCTCCTGACTAGACAACACCGCAATAAAATGGAGATCAGGCGTCAGTATATAACGGAAAATTCTTGGGAGATGGTTATATAGTTCGATTTGCGAAGTCTTCAGTTCAGCGCTTACTGAATTATCGTAGCAGAATTCAAAGAACGTTCGTTTGGAAAAGTAATCTCCGGGAGACTTTACGCCATACGCCCAGTTTCCAAAGAAGTCCATCGCTCTAAGGACCCATCTGGAAAATCGCCCTCTTTCAAAATGATCTTTCACAATGACCATTCTGCCCACTCTTGTGCATTCGCGCACAACTCGGTTTCGATCGATGGTTGGTATATGGTGCAGTACATCACATAAGATGACGATATCGAAGGTCTTGTCCTCAAAAGATAAGACCTTACCGTCAAACTTGATATACTTAAAGGGGGGATTTATGGTATCTGGAAAACCATAAATGTCTGTTCCGATCCAATCGGAATTAGGAACTTCTTTAGAGATACAGTTTGATACCTTCATGTCTCCACACCCAAAATCCAAACACCTGATTTTGTCTGAATTATTGAATTTCTCGAGAATGATTTTCGCCAGAATGGTACCAATGACTCCCACTCTGGCATTATGCGCCTGAGTCTGATGAAAGTGAATCAGGAGATCATGGACCCAGTTTTTCTTTCTTCTCACTATTCGCGAGTTCATTTTCATTCAGAGATTAAAGGATGTAGTGACGATCTTTAACTCACCGTTTTACAAGAACGATCTCTGACTTCTGTGTTGTTTCGGCCATTTGAAGGCGATCTGGTGGTACGTCCGGGTCACGCGCTTATTCGTGTCCTGACGATCGATCCTTGGGTGATCTAGTGTATTGCAGACCGAGCATACTGAAAAAGAAACTCGTGAAGACGACTTGGGCGCCGAGGGTTATAAGTGTGGCGGCTGGGAGGATTACCCTGAAGGGTAGTCCCTCGTGCTGTTCGACAATAGTGCGGGTTGCTCCAAAAGGGATGGAATCAGAAAACAGGAACAAGACGAACCCGATGAGCATGAGAATGACGCCAATTGAGCAGCCGGTTTCGAGGGTTATGCGATCGAAAAGCGATGCGAGCGTTCGATCTGGGGGTAGGAGGCCGTGTGTGATGCCAAATATCCGCGCAGACAAGCCAAAGCTGATCCACTGGAAGCCAGTGATAACAAGAAACGAGCAAATGATGAGGCCTTTAGGACCGAAAGATGCGCCTAAAATTGCACCAGGGGGGATCAAAAGGGTCGCGAGGCCCATGATACCGACAGCCAGAGCAGCACTGCCAGGAACAAGGAAAAGCCATTTGGGGCTATGAAGTAGCATGAAACGCAGGTTTCGCCAACCGTCATGCAAAGTTCTCAGGTGCGGCCGCCTGGAGCGGCCATCACGGTGAAGGGTGATGGGGATCTCAGTGATGCGTAAGCTGGAAAGCTCGCTCTTGATAATCATCTCAGAAGCGAATTCCATACCAGTTGTAACCAGCCCGATGTGTTCGATCTTCCGCTTCGAGAATGCGCGCATGCCGCAATTAATATCGGTGATTGAGGAATGAAAAAATAGGCGACTAACGAAGGATAGAAAGGGGTTGCCGATCCAACGGTGGAGGAAAGGCATGGCTCCAGGTTCGATCTGTCCTCCACCCCTGGGGAAACGACAGCCCATAACAAGATCAAAACCTTCCCGCAGTTTGTGGAAAAAGGCGTCGATCTTCGTCCAGTCGTAACTGTCATCGGCATCGCCCATGATGATGAAGTCGCTGTGAGCGGCATCGATTCCGGCGCGGAGAGCGGCGCCATAACCCTTGTCTGGGACGTGGATGACGCGGGCGCCAGCGGCTCGTGCCACTTCGGATGAGCCATCGTCGCTACCATTGTCGGCAATGAGCACTTCGCCGTGGATGCCATGCTTTTCGAGGGCGGCCTTTGCCTTTGATACACACGTGCCGATGGTTTCGTGTTCGTTAAGGCATGGCATTAACAGAGTTAATTCGAGTGCGCCCTCGCTTCGGGCCGGATCAGGATGAATGCTGCTGGATCTTTTTCTCATTACTGAACGATGAATTGGTTCTCTTCGCCCAAAGAGCGGATACGGAAATGACAACCCAAGGCGCAATGGTCAGGGTGGCGAAGGCGTCTCGTGGCTTGCATTGGAAAAGAGTGGCGTCGACGATGGAGTTCAAGGCCAAGCGACCAAGAAACCAGGCAATTAGGAGGATCGCCCATGCAAGTGCGGGAGTATTCAGCGAGGGGAATTTTCTTCTTCGGAAGGCGAACCCTAAACTGGTCACAATTGTGGCGATGATTCCAGCAAAATATATCCGTCGTGACGCCAGAGTTGGAGCCAAATATTCTCCGGAACCAGCACCTTGGATCTCAAGCTCATCGATGTGATACTCAATTCTCGATTTCAGTCCTTGAGAAACATGTCCGCTCCCCTGCCTGAGGAATTGCGAGAGAGGTATTACGCCCGGCCGATCGTCCAGCGATTCGAAAACGATCGAAAGATCGCGTGCGTCCAGGCTGTCGAACTCAAATTCCAAATCGATACCGCAATCCAATTGGGGTTCGAATTGAGATAGGATTCGACGGACTTCGGCGCGTTCGAAGAACTCAGAGAAGGTGTAAAGATCCTGACCAGATGGATCGCGAATCACGAATCCAAGGAGGCGATCAAATCTTTTGAACGCCCATCCACTGAGTTGCACCCGGTCGACTAAGAACTCAGGCTCTTCCAACGTTCGGCCGACGGTGTCATTGTAGAGTATCGTCAGTTCATCGAAGGACTCTCCAGACCCGGAAGCGTAAGGAATGACAATATTGCTAGGGTAGGCACATTGGGCTAGAACTCTGCCAAGTGAATTGAAGAAGTCAGGAAGCCACCGACGCCAGACCGGATCGAGTTGAAAGAATACCAGGCGTCTCTGACCGAGATCACCAGCGTCCTGAGCAGCGCGAATCTCTTCATTTAGGGTATGGTAGAAAGCATCTGCGCTTAATGCGTCGGAATAGAACCCAGCACGGTCAACGGAGCTCTTTAGCAACCAAAGGAAGGCTCCAGCCGAGATTTCCGCTGCATCACCGGTGAAATCGACAGTGTTCCTAGTGGCGTCCCAAATAAGTTTTTTCCGGTAAAATTAGAAAAAACTGCCTTTAGGGCTTGTACTATAAAAAATACTAATCATGATACTCAGCCATCCTTACCGAAGCAGACAGGCAGGCGGTTTTGAAGCTGATGAAGACCGGCAAGAATGCGCGGCAGATCTACCGTGCCAATGCGCTGAATCTTCGCAGCAAAGGCCTCACGGCTGCCGAGGTTGCTGACTTTCTGGAGATCACGGTCAGGACGGTTTTCAATATCGAGAAGAACTACGAGGATGGCGGACTGCAGAAGGCGCTCTATGATGATCCTCGTCCCGGCAGTCCGGTTCGACTCGATGAGCGTTTCAAGAGTTATGTCGTGGCGACTGTCTGCAGCAAACCGCCTGAAGGTTTTGATCGATGGACTCTGGAATTAATCCAAGAAGAAGTGTTGAAAAGCAGCGTCGTGGATCGAGTCAGCCAGGAGAGTATCCGGCTGGTGCTCAAAGAGCACGATCTGAAACCGTGGCAGCAGAAGAGCTGGTGCGTCCCCAAGATTGACCAGGAGTTTATCTGCAGGATGGAAGATGTCCTTGAGGTCTACCAGCGCCGTGTCCAAGCGGCCCATCCGCTGGTGTGTCTGGATGAGAAGCCCATCCAGCTTCTTGATCATGTTCGTCCGGCCTCGGGGATTGCACCGGGGAAGTGCCGCAAGGTTGACTACGAGTATAAGCGTAAGGGCACCTGCAATGTATTTTGCGCCGTTGAGCCCCATGCCGGTCATTACATCGCAGAGGTAACCCAACGGCGAACAGGCGATGATTTTGCCCGCTTCATGCAGTCACTCGAACAACACTATCAAAAAGCCGAGAAGATCACCTTGGTCATGGACAATCTCAATACGCATAAAGAATCCTCATTGATCGGCCTGTTTGGAGAAAACAAGGCGCGAGGTATCTGGCAGAGATTTGAAGTGCACTACACGCCTATACACGGCAGTTGGCTCAATCAGGCCGAAATCGCCATCAATCTCTATGCGCGACAGTGCCTTGGAAAATCTCGAATACCAGACATCGAGTTGCTGCGAAAAAAAACCAAAGCATGGTTGCGCTATATCAACGACAAAGTTGTCTGCATTAAGTGGACATTTTCCAAAGATGACGCCCGAAAGAAATTTGCCTACCTGTGAAAAAACTTCCTGGTTCGTCCACTAGACCATGGCTTGGCTCCACTACGCATCGAGTCGGCAAGCAAGGCCCACGAGGGAGAATGCAGATAGACCTGCTCAAGACCAAGAGCAGTAATGGCAACTCCCTTCACCTCTTTTTCTTGGGGTATGGAAAGCGCGGCCTGGTAAGCTGAGCTGAATCCGCCGGAGGTAAACTCCCCAATGGCGAAAACGCCAAAATGACGTTTGTTAGCCAGAATCACCAGGATGACAACGACAGCAAAGGCAGCAAAGCATGGAACAAGCGACTGAACCAAGGGGTGGTGCTGGGAGTGGAAAAACCGGAGGGTCAGGAAGATGCAAGCCACCACTGTTAGGAAGCCAAACGCGACAATCTGCTCGTCTCGTGTGATGACAAGCAAACCAATACCGACACCAGCAAGTGCGGAGAAGATGCATCTAGATTTGGCGGTTCGGCTGGAAAGCCAAAAGCCGAGAAAGGCGAGTATACATTGAGCAGTGATAGTGTACAGACCGTCCGGTGTGACGCGGAGAATGACTCCGATTGCCAATGGATGGAAGAGACCGAGGCCAAAAGCCGCAAATGCGACGGGGCGGGGTGCGCCGAGACGCCTTGCGGCCAACACAAGAAGAAATAAAGATGCGGCGTAAGCCGTTTGCTGGACAATAGCAAAAGGGATCCCAAAAAACCGCCAAAGGGCTATCCAGAGCGGGAATCCGGGTCGACGAACGAAGGCGAGGAAATCATATTCATATCCCCAGTACCAATTTTGGGCGAGCTTCAGATAGAGCATATCGTCCACTGGATGGGCGACTCTGGGCACTTGGAAACTGGACCATGATACCAATCTAATTGCTAGCAGAGCCAAGACTACAACCCAGAAGATGAGGTCAGGATCTGTCTTGTCAAAAGAGCGCTGCTGCGCACGAGATGGTTTCATGGAGGTGCTGTTAGGCCGGAAAACAAGGATCAGCGAAAGGGGGCAATGGATATCAGTGCGTAAATCCAGAACAAACGGAGATGGCGAGTCGTTCTTTCACTTCGATTCCCATGTGTCAGTTTGTTCTTGCTCACTTGCGATTAAGGATTATTATGATGGGAAGACGTTGAAAGTCGAGCTAATCGAAGCTCCGGCCTTATCATTCTGAGACCCGCACGTCCGACATTCATACTACCCTTTCATTGAACTCTGATTGCTCAGATGGGATCCAAGTCACCTTGAGATACTTGCTGAGGGGGTGCCGCCTGATCTGCTTGGCCTCCAGCTTCCCATCCTGGTTGCGTGTCACTCGCTTGAGGACACGGTGAAAGTGGAGGATGACTTCCTCAGCCCCTTCTTTGAATGCCTGACGCACCGCAACACTCACGCGGTCAGGTTCAGTATCGTAGAACTTGATGCGGTGGCCGTCGTAGTCCGGCCATGTTCCATCACTGATTGCGACGATCCTCACAGTCGGTAGAACGTGGAGTATCGTTTCTCCAGCCCAAGCCAGTCAGCCACGGCAACCTCAGCTACGGCACCCTTGCTGTCTTTCCAGCCGGGGAGCATATAGATAGCGTCACATGTCAGAAGTGCATCGACATCACGCTTAATGATCGCCATCAGGTTCATCGTCTCAGGAACGCCGTGCCAGTCATGAGTATCTGGCAGGATGTTCGGATCGAATCCGTCGTGCTGCTTATCGATACTCGCCGGATTAAGAACCTCCCAACCAAAGCGGATCAAAGTCTCCTCGGCTTCATTGAAGGCAGGGAAATTGTAAAGATGAACTCCCCTCATCGGTCCCGCGATATAGATACGTTTTTTCATGATAATGCTGCTTTGACCTCTCCGGGTTTTCGCTTGATGAGTGATGCTGTCCTTGAGATCGCCTGGGCTCGTGATGAGCCAAGACCCATGAAGTGAATCACGAGTGTCCGCAGGGCTTCAGTCGATATGGTCGAGGTCAAGGGTTCGCTTTGGCTCTTCGTAGCGTTCAACTTTCTTAGGCTTCGCTTTCGGTATTGGCTTTGATTGTTTTTCATAATTGTCATTGGGTCGGAGGATTCTCGGATTACCAAGAATACCGTGGCCATGTAAGGCGGCATTCATATCAGACCAATTGGCCATTAGAGCTTGTCGCTCCTGTTGCCGTTGAGCCTGCTCGATCGACTGCCTCGCAAGATCCTGCTGCCGTAATAGGTCTTGCTGCCTCTGAAGAAACCTCTGCTGCTGCTGGGTTGCCTGCCGTCTGGCGAACTCGCGGTTATCCCGCTCCATTTGCTGCCTCCTCAGTTGGCGGTCTGCCTCATACCTCTCCGCATCAAATCCTTCGACCTCTGGATTGAAGAGGTTGCTTGCTGAGATATCCTGATAGGGCACGGTCTTGTTGTCCGTGGTTGTTATAGGCTTGTGGAACATGACATCGTGAAGCGGGGCGAATGGCGGGACGCTATCGAGATCAAGTTCCCAGTTCCCGCCAGTGATACTGTCCCATACTGACTTGGGTGGCGTTACGTCATCCACTCCATTCCCTCCTCCTCGACGGCTTCCTTGAGATTCTCGATGGCCTGCTTCTCAAGCTGGCACACTCGCGTCTCACTGATCCCAAGATTCCGGGCCACGGTCTTGAGCTTCTCCTTTTTATAGAACCGCGAGAGCAGGACGTAACGCCACGGCTCACCAAGTTCGTCGATGATCTTAAGGATGCGGATTCGGTCGCCAACCTCTTCCCCCTTCATGGCGCACTCGACTGGGCCATCCGCATCCGAGTGGAGTAGGTCATGGAGCGTTGATGCCGCATACCTAGTATTGCTCGTATTTGTGAAATCGGCATCGAAGGACATTACCGGCTGGTGATCAACCCCGTTATGAATAGTGGGGCCGACCATGTTGGCTTTCCGAAGGGCATCCTTCATCGCGCCAAGACCACGAGCGGTTGCACTCTTGCGCATGTGCTCGGAACTATCGCTATCCCATTTCGTGATTATACCCCAAGCCGCGAGCTTCCCCTCCTGGGAAAGATCATCACGACCTGGGTAGGAGATATTGCTGGGCCGCGAGTAAGCATACTTGTCGATGCTAACGCTAACCCGTGCGAAAATCTCCAGCTTAATCACGCAAGGGATCATTGCGGCGTGAGTGCCCTCCGGGCTGAGCTGATAGTGGCTTCGTTAGCACCCCACTCGCCACCGGCCATAGACACTGCCTCGATCATCTCGATCCTGTCGCGCTGCATAAAGAACTGAGCGAGCACCCGAACCCTCATGCCGATTTGGCTTCTATGATTTACTGGATTTAGGCGTTGCCAGATCGTAGAAGCACGCACCATCTCGTTTGCCTCACGGAAGTCGATAGAGCTATGATAGGCGGCGATGGCAGGTGCATTCCCTTGGTCGGTATACATGTTATATCGCGTTTGGATCTCCAGGTCCGTGACGGTGAACGAGGTTTCTATAATCCGCTGAGCGTTCGACGGGCCGTCAGACTCATTCTCTTCCACCGGGGCGGCTGCCTGCTCCCAACAGATACGACCCTCCGCATGCTTGAGGTAGAGCTTGTTCGACACTAGATTCCCATCGATATCCCTGAATCCAGCACGCTTACCGCGCTTTGGCAGGATCAACTCGAAGAGGCGATCCTCGTCGGCCATCTCGTTGGTGCCATTGTTTCCAACTTCTTTGAGGACCATGATGGAACGAGCCCAGTTGGTGAGATCGCTGGAGCCCAATCCGATGTAGGAGTAATCACCGAGACTCATGTTGGCGTCGGCGTTCTTCTCAGTTCCCCTCGGCGGCTTACCCGTGTGGTGAACCCACCAGAGCATGGCGTTGGTCCGTTCAATGACATCGTTGATTCCTCCGTTACGAAGGAACGCAGCCATGGTGTCCTGCTTACTGATGTCGCATCCGGCGTATGAGACGAGCGGATCTGCGAGAACGACATCGGCCTCATACTTTCTAATCAGGCGTTCGAGACGCTTGACGAACGAGGCACCGGATGAGGTCTTGTCAGGGACGATCTTGATCCTCCGCTTGACGCGCTCAATCTGCTCGGGGGTCAGACCCATCCCGGCAACGACTCCCTGGAACTGTTCAGCCAGATCCCCTTTGTCGTTCTCAGCTTGGATGACCAGAACCGTAAGGGGCTCCCGGATAGGCATCCCGAAGAAGGGGATGGCGTCAGAGAAAGACACAGCCATCTGCATAGTGAATGATGACTTGCCAATGCCGGACGGACCAACAAGCAGCCCACCGGAACCGCGACACATGTATCGATCACGACCGATCATGGCCGTTGGGTCTTCACTCGGGTCCATGCTATACAGCTCATCCATGTCGTATGCCTGCGGGAGATCGGCATCCTTCAGGAACTCCAGCCACTCATCCCAGTTGCGAGCACCGCGCTTCAGCGAGATGAGGCTCTGGACCTCGCCGACATTATGATCCTCCCGGCTTCGGCGCAGGGCTCCCGGCAGACGGGAGAAGCGGGATGGGTTCTTGTTGGCAGCGTCAGGATCGTAAGCCTTGAAGTGCTCATGCAGAACCAGGACTCGCTCTTCAAACTCTTGCCTGTTCTGAGCCCCGACCTTCACCCATGCATGAAGCGAATCACCTCCCGAGAAAATGACACAAGCAATGGGGATCTCGCTCTTTTTCATCAGAGCCCACTGTTGTTCGAGTGGGATATTGTCCCATTCGAGGAGAGCGTGCTCATACTTTGCGACCTCATGATCAGACTCGCCGCCATCCATCATTGCATTGACCCGAACGAACACACCGCCATTACGTGTGCCATCCCAGAGACCCATGGGGTCACTGCTGCTTTCAAGGCGATTGATCAACACGTCTCGGTCGATCGTGTCACCGCCACCTCTCGGGATACTACCGCCATCAGTGTATACCTCGGTTGCGATCGAGATCAGGTCACCTTCATCGAAGACGGACTTCAGGAACTCAACGGTGCCGTTCTCGATCGGCTCCGGTAGCGGCTCAAGGTCTGTCGTGTCGTATGCGCCCTGCGGGACTACCGGGCCTACTTCCCCAGCAGCGGCCTCTGGCGGTTGCGTAGGACGATTGGGATCGTAATGGTAGCAGATATTCCCCTCGTCATTGATATGATACAGAGGTCTCTGTGCGTTTGTGTAGGTGTGCTGGATTGGGGCACGATCCCCACCGCCCGCGCCTTCCGACGGTGGCCGCGCCTCGGTATTATAGATTGAGCGCAGGACGGACTCTGCCTCACGCTCCGGGTAGTGATCAACAGTGATTGACTTATGGATGATCGCACCTGGATCTACGCCATTGTCTCGGCACTGGCAGAGCGCGTAGACGAGGCTGCGATTACGCTCGCCCTCGGGAACTGGGTTATCAAGGAATGCTTGAATTGATGGTGTCATGTTTATCTTCTGAGCGGCCTCCAGCCGTTGTTTGCTATTGTTGTTATGAAATTGGATGCCTCCTCGAAGGTGGCAGTCTCGGGCGACTCATGCCCGTATTGCTTCAGGCGTTTCACCTGCTTGGGTGTAGCCAGTCCGGCATTACGCCGGTTGAGAATCACGTCGATCACACGCGAGGCCATCCCCGCATCTTTGATCGCGTCTGGATCGAGCCCTGATCGCTCGATGAGTTGAAGCTGTTTCTCGGAAGCCTCCTTTGACTCCCACTTCATCTCGGGTTCGTAATCCGAAAGCGTATGCACATCGATGGACATGAAGAATTCCATGGCATCAACCGTCCGCGCTCGCTTCTTGGAGCGGGCCTTCAGCTCTTCTTCAAGTCGGGACTCCCGCTTCTTGATTGCCTCCTCTTCGGCCTCTTCGATATCAACCTCGCCACCGCCCTCGATGATCTCCTGAATGTCCTCGGCTTGCTCCGGCGTCTTGGCAATGAGCCTTGCCGAACGGATCAAATTATGGTCATCACTCAGGAAGAGGGGATCGAGCACAAGGAGGTCTTCTTTCCCTGGATGCATCCGCGAACCTCGTCCTATCATCTGCTGGAAAAGTGCAAGGCTCTTTGTTGGACGCAGCGGGAAAACGCAATCCACCTGGGGACAGTCCCAGCCATACGTCAGGAGGGATGCGTTGACGATGATATCAAACTCACCATCGACAAACCTCTGAAGCTGAGACCTGTCTTTGCCATCTACATGGCAGGCCCGAAGGCCGATCGATTCACATGCCTGAACAAAGGCGAGCGAGGTCGCTACGAGGGGGACAAACACCACGGTCTTCCGACCGGAAGCGTGTTCGCGTAACAGCTCCGCCGCCTTAAGAAGGTGGGGCTCCAACGCACGACCAAGCTCGCCTCTATTGTAGTCAGGTTCGCCACTGCTGTAACTCGTGCTGATACCACGCAGGTCGATATCGGGGATGGGCACGGACTTGATGACGATTCTACTCAGAAACCCCTGCCGGATCAGATCGAACAAACCTGACTCTGCTCCGATCGTCTCGTAATACTCGCCGAGTTGACGGCGATCAGTCCGGAAGGGGGTTGCCGTAACGCCAAGGACTTGAGCGTTCGGAAAATGGTTGAGGACTTTCTGGGCCTGAGCCCCCAAAGTATTTCTATGGGCTTCATCAGTAAAGATCATGCCGAAATGGTCCGAGGGGTATTTATCGAGACGGTTACCGATTGATTGGACCGTCCCAACAACTACCCGATCGGAGAGTTTTGCGTGCGCCTTCGCCATATCGATTCCCGGAATCTCTCCGGTGAAGGTCTGGAACTTGTCCGCGTTCTGATGAACAAGCTCGCGGGCATCGGCCAGGAACAGGCAACGGTCATGCCGCCGCCTCATGATCTCTGAGACCATGATCGTTTTCCCGCTACCGGTAGCCGCACATCCGAGAACGCGATCGTTCTCCATAAATGCAGCGGTCACCTTATCAACCCACTCGATCTGGTAAGGGCGCAGTTCCATCAGAAGGGATCGCCGTCTTCTGGTGCCTCGCCAGCGGGGAGTTCGAGGAATTCCGCGATCTCATTCTTGAACTTTTCCTTGCCGTCGCGGCCCGTGAAGCTGGTCTTGATGACCGTAGCTTTGCCGCGAGCACCCGCGAGGATCTCATCGTCAAAGTTCATCTTCTGACCGGGGGCCAGAGGCTTCGTGCAGAAAATACAGCGAAGGAACTGATCGATCTTCCAGTGAGCCTTATCCGCGAACACGATGTTCTCGTAGGCTTTACCGCCCCCATCAAACTCCATCTGGAGTTCGATCATTTCATTGCCACTGGACTTGGCGACCTTGCGAGTCCAATCGACGACCGTGAACGAATAGTCCCCGTTCTCAAGAACCTTGCGCTCCGGTGGAGGCAGGTTGTTATATACATATTCAATACCCATGATATTATCTTATTTGGTTATAGTTGTGGTTTCTGAGTAGATTCTGACGCCGGGGATATTCCGTGCTCCGGCCTTCACGATTGCATTGATTGCTCCTCTGTTAGGTTCGTAGGTCACCAACTCCGGGCGGGCCTTTGCCAACTCCCCGATGTCGATGATCTCGTATTTCCAAGTCTGCCGAAGGGAGACGCCCTCAGGTTTTGGCGCGGACGCGACGACCTGATTCTGTTGGGAGTCACGGAGCCTTTCTGCGGTCTCCCGCTCGATCTTCTCATGACGCTCAATGAACTTGCCGTCCTCCTTTGCTGCCTCCATCGCCTTGCGCTCCTTGAGTTCCTGCTCTGCCAGGATCTTGCGCTGCTCTTCTTCGGCGCGGCGACGAGCCTGATCGGCCTTAACCCTCTCGGCTTCCATGTAGGAAGACAGGAGAGATCCAACCCGCCTGGACTCAGCGACCAACTCCGCATTGAACACCTTCGCCGCACTGTCGATATCGCGGCCAAGCTCAAGCACAGGTGACTTCACATCCTTGCGGGCTGCCTCGATCTCCTTGGTGAGCTTATTGATGTTTGTGAGCGACTCCGCTGCCACGGCTTGATCGAAGGTATTCTTGACCTCAACCACCTGACGCGACTCGGTGAGGATCTCGCGTCTCAACTGGTGAGCTGAGTCGGTGACCTGGACGATTGGTGTGTCCCCTTTGAGTGTGAGTGAGTCCATAATCAGATCCCCACTGCGGCCTTGAATGCGTCCGGGCGGTCCCTGATCTTCTTCTTATGGAGGGCCGTGAGATCCTTGATCTTCTTTCCTTCCTCCAGCCACCCAGCCCTGACGAGCCATGGCGTGACCTTGGCCTCATGTCCGGCGATGAACTCCAAACCCTCGGGCAAATCGGATGGCGGACCTGAAGGGAGGATTTCCTCCTTCGCCGTATCCTTCACCGTCTCAAGGCCAGGGATCTCGTCCTCCTCAACGACGGTCACTTCAGACGGGCTCGCCTTGATGCCCTTGAGGCTGATCGTATCCTTCAGCTCAACGATCGTATCCGTCTTTACCTTCGGCTTCGGATCTTCGGCAGGCTTGGCCTCGGCTGTCTTGGTCTCAACGACAGTTGCCTGAACAGTCTTGGCCTTGGTCTCCTTCTTCGCTCTCGCCTTACTTGCGGCGGTCAGCGGCTTCGCATCGAAGTTCTCGATCTCGTCCGGGGTATAGACATCGCCACCGATCGCGGCTGGGTAGACATACCGAACACCCTCACTGATGACACGGTTGGACAGCATGGCGCGGGGGTATTGCCTCCAGATGTCCTTGTTGGCCAAGCCAGCCTTGGCAGCCATCTTCATCGTCCATTCAACGACCACCGGCTCAGGGCTGGACGGATGCGAGAACTCTGCTTTGCAGGTCTCGTCATCACGCTGAAGCCAGCGGATAACACCACCGGCCTGTTGGAACTTCGCCAGCATGCGCTGGGACTTCATGGCAGGACGGCCAGCAACGATGTCATAATCCTCAAGGATCAGGACAGGGTGCATACCCTTAGCCTGCGACAGGAGCATGAGAGTCATGGCCTGTGATTCTGTCTTGATCCCGCCAAAGAGGCCGGACTCCACGATGGACGTAGCCATCTCCTTCATGTCAGCGATCCCGATATGCGGGACAATCTGAGACTCTTGTCTTACTGCTAGTTGGTCATTCATTATTATTCAGTGCTATGCAATGCGGTTCAGGTATAAAAAAAATGGTGGGCGATCAGGAGGCCGTCAGCATCCTTGTGCTTGGTGATCGCGGCCTTGAAGTTTGGATACATCTCGATACCGCGAAGCTTGGAAGCCTTCTTCAGTGCGGCTGATCCCTTGACTTCACCAAGGACTGGCTTTTGCCATTCCTTTGAGTCAACCGTCTGGTAACCCATGTTCATATCCTCAAGGCAGATGATCATCGCCTCATAGAAGCGTGCGGCGGAGATCGCGGCCTTGACGAACTGGCCGGTGAACGGTCGCTCGACGAAGACCATGGTGCCAGGGGGGACATGCATGAACATGAGATCCTTGAATGCTGCGCGATCGAGTCGCTTGGACTTGGTTCCCGCCTTCCCATAGTGAAGGGACTCCTTCGTCGGGACGGATTCAAAGATCACGCCGTCTGGTCCGATGATCCCGATCGATCCTGTCGGGCCGTTGTCGATGCCCACGATTGCCTTGCTCATGCCGCGAATTGTTTCAGAAGACTGGGGTAGGGGAGGTTCGCCCTGAAGGCGTCAAGGTCAGCCTTCCAGATCGTGATTTTACCATCCTTGTCTCTGTAAGAAGGAATTGGATCTTTCGGTCGCTGGACCTTCCGACGAAGAGTCCCGTGATGCACTCCCAGATAGTTGGCCCCGGCAGTGAGTGATAGCCATTGATTGCTCATTTATTGAAGGTTTGTTGAAGGTTTGTTCAATTATTTTTCAGGTTCGTCGGCCATGCCCTTCGGCGGCTCTGAACCCTTTTGATTGCCGCTCTAACCTCTTGAGGCGTAGCGGTTTGAACTGCCTTAACCACCCCTTCAATGGGGCTGGTTGTGCTGTTGTTTCGAGTTAGATGTGATTTCATAGTGTAAAAAAGTGTTGCAATTTGTTGCAAAGCGGTGCAAATGTGATATTTATAAGAATTAAGACGCATTGCAATGAAACATGATAGAAGTATGAGCTTAGCGGAGGTTCAACTTTTTTCTTCGATAAAAGGAAAATAAATCCCCATCATGAAAAAACGACCACAACCCGAGATAGATCCAGCCGTGAAGCGGACAACTTCCCTCCGTCTTGATCAACAATACCTGACTGCATTGAAGAAACTGGCCCGTCAGTATGATGTCTCGCAGACCGATATCTTCGAGGCTGGACTGGACCTATTGATCCAGCGAGTGAAGGATGACGGCACCCTCCCGCCGAAGCGCAGGAGGGATGAGCTAAAGTATTAGACTTCAATGTCGCGGTAGTTGGATTCAAGGAATAGTTGGGCGTGGCGTTCACGCGCCATGATGTTTCCCTGGCCCCACTGAATGTAGTCCGTGCCGGTCTTGTCTTCGGTGACCCGGCTGACGAGGATCTGGACATTCTCCCATTCCTCACCAAGGCGAGCGGCCAAGTCCTTGACGCGCTCGAACTCCGGACTTCCTGCCTCATAACTCATGTCCTCCCTCTTCGAGATTCTCGAAGGTATATTGAACAGTGGCCCCAGGGGTGTTCTCCAGGCCGACAAGCCTCGGCATGGTGTGACGCGCAACCGGCTTACCCCGAAGGGATACGGTCTGCACTCCGTCGTCACCCTCTTCTACGGTGAGGTGATCGCCGATCTCCGTTTCGAGGTAGAGCACGCGCTCAGCAGCCGTCATGTTACCCATCCCGAGGGCTTGAGCGAGTTTCTCCTCAAGATCCTTGGTGGCTTCCATGAATGACTTGAGAACGCGCTGCTCCACATCACGGCGTTGGTCGATCATCTTCTTGAGTCTGTATTTCTCCTTCATACCTCGTGAGTCCCTTCCACTTGCCGGACTTCCCGGTTGGCGGTCCTGGCCTCCAGGCTCCTCAGGGCCGTGTTGAGATGATGGATGGCAATCGCGTTCTCCACGCACTCGAACTTCGAGCCCTGGTAATAGGAGAGGCGATCCTTCGCGGCCATGATGACCGTCTCCACGAAGCATCCGTTAGGTTCCAATCGTTCCCCGTCACGACCAAGCGGGCCGTTCTGCCACGAGAGGATCATTCCCATTGCGGAGGTCTGCCCACCTGCCGGGTTCCCATCGTCATCGACGTGGTGTGATGATGTCATATCTTGCTTCATAAGCTTAGTCGATTGCGGCATTCAGAGCGCGAGCCTTTGTTCGGGCGTTGAGGATATAGTCGTAGGTTTCCAGGTTGCACCAATGGACTGAAGTCATCAGCGAAGGAGTGGCCCTGACCTGAACGACATAACCCGTCGTCCCTTTGATACTGACCACTCGGAAGCGGCCATAGGTTCCAAGGTTCTTCATTTGCTGTCTCCCTCTAAGTTAATCACATCGCAATCCAGCACGATATTGCCAGAACGGAAGTCGCCCCCGTTCATCTTGAAGGTGTTATGCCTCAAGTATGTGACCCGCAGCATCAATATCTTCGGGCTGATGATCTCAAACCAAATATCCTCCCCGACCCGTGGTGCTACATCGCTGTAATAGATCACCTGTGAGTCATTGTAGTTAGCTGTGATTCTCATGCTGCCTTACCTCCATGCCGATACGGGCGGTTCATGTTGTGCTCGTGCTTGGCAATGATCGCGCTTGGCAATACCATCCCCAGTGCCGCGCTTGTATCCATAAGGCGGATAAAGACATCGGCGATTTCTTCCTCGACGTGTGTGAAGTCAGGGATCTTGACGCTCTGGGGATTGCCGTCACGCCATGCCTCGAAGGCTTCGGCGATCTCGGAGGTGGCCAGCATCATCATCTCGCCAAAGTTACGAGACTCGACACCATCCTCCCACCAGCCCTTGTCCTTGGCATTCTCATGAATGAGCTTCGCCATCGCGTTGTATGCGAGGATGAACTCGGCATAGATCCTATGCTTCTTCTCCTCGTGGATTCTATTGTCTGTTGGTTCTGTTGTCATAAGTTTATGAATACTGCTCGGGGTGTTCTTGGTAGTTGATCATCGCCTCGGCTTCGGTGATGAACTTCTCATTGTAAAGGGGGTTCTCCTGCCAGCCGTCCAGCGGGATCAATGTCATGTGAGATTTCAGGGTGGTCTTCTTCAGGGTCTTGGGTCGCGCCATTGGGATGGAGAAGATGTCGGACCCAATCGCCCGAAGGTGAGCGATGTATTGCTCAATGGATTTGGCTACTATGTGTTTACTCATTGCGGTAGGTCTTTCATTCCAAGGATCTCACTCTCGGCCAGTATCCTCCGGACCTTGCGAAGGGCTTGGCCCTCGATCTGTCGGATACGTTCTCTTGTGCAATCACACTGCTTGGCAATCTCCTCCAGGGTGAAGGTCTCCCCCGGCATCTGCCTGCCGCACATCCTCTTTAGCCCTTTATCAATGTTGGCACGCGCCTCCAGGGTTGGCCCTCTGTGTTTGCGAAGCTTCTGGGGCGACACCTCTCGGTCCCGCCTCTTGTAGTATTGGATGAGTTGATACGCTCGGGCGCATGGCCTGCATCGGGTGGTGTCACCCTCGTAGGAGTCGGTTACAGGATCGTTGCACTCGCGGCACTTCTTGATCTCGGCAATCATTTCATCGGCTCCCGGACGATTGCAGGTGGATGGTAGATATAGAGGCCGGTCCTGAACAAACGACTGAGGACATAGCCTATCTGGTTCTGAACCCATGCGGCAGGGGTTGGAGTCTGGCACCAGTATACTCCTGGACCCGGACAGAACACACACTTGCGCTTTCGTGCAGCATCAACCAGTGCCTCGACGTTGGTGATTCGGTCTCCTTGGGTTCCCTTGAACTGCGGTGGTTTCCTCATTGCATTTCAACCCAGATCTTGGCTGTCCCAAGATTGGCTCCATGAAGTTCGATTGTGACCCGCTGGCCGTGCACCGTCTTGTCGAGGGCTGCCGTGACCCGGCCCTTGGTATCCACATCGATCCTGCCGCCGTTGGCGTGGACGAACTCAAGCCCCTCATCACCGCTCTCGTGCCAGTCGTTCCCGGAACCGGGCTGGATCTCGTCCTTGAGCAGGTTGATGTCCAACGGTGGTGGCCGGTGGAGCTTGCGGAACTTCACAGTGGCAGCACTCATGCTTCACCTCCTATGTCGTCCGGCGTTAGTTCGTCGGCCCACCGTGGCACGGCGAAGTCCATCCAGTCGCAGTATGGGATAGCGGTGTTGATCCGGTATTCAAACTCCTCGACACGGAGTCCACCCTTCGGATCACGAGCCTGGGCGAACGGCTTCTTGTCCGGATCATCGATGTGATAATAATCGCGGAGCTTCTTCATCGCCGCCCTGAATGTCCCATGAGTCCCGCCCTTCCCGATACCTCGCTCATTTGCCCATGCCTTTGTTGGCACCTCACGCGTCTTGCCCAGCGTTCCGACAAACTCATTAATGCTGAACCATCTCGACCAGTATCCATCGACTGGAGGCAAGGTCTCCATGAGGAAGCGAATGGCATGCTCGGTCAGGAATGGTCTCTGGAGTGATTGTGTCAGGTAGTAGATTCCATCATCTCGCCCACTCTCCTCCAGCCAGCCTGATTTGATACAGGTGTCCCACAATGCCTGAGACCCGTGCTTTGCTGTTATAACTCCAAGTCCCTGCCGTCTGACCTGAACAAGAATCTCTCTGATATCATCGTAGCCCTTCATGATTGAACCTTTTCTGCGATCTCGCTCCACTTCTCAAATTCCTGGACGTGGTTGATGCGCCATTCGTATTTGAGTGGCATGGCATCCGGGTCGATGATCCTACGCTCTGCGAACCGCTTCTGATCGGGGTCGCCCTTCAGGCAGTGTTTTTCAAGCATGCGGCAACAGGAGAAAGCGACCTGTCCCTCGATGTGCGGCCTCCCGGTTTTCAGGGCCAAGTCAACGTAACCCTTCCCATAGGCCCATACCGCTACGAGCGACGGATCAGAGTGTTCCTGGTATGGTAGGTCAGGTCTGGGGATATTGAAGAAGTGATCCTTGATATTAAACCACACGGTCCAGTCTTCATCCTCAGGATTGACCGGGATCTCACTAACCAGATACTCGATGACCTTCGCCCGATTCAGGCTCCTTTTGCGAGCCGAGTAATTCCCGTCCTGGTCGGGCTCAATCATTCTGTAGCTTTCGCCCAGCGTCTTCACCAGGGCCAAGCCAAACTCAACCTCTGTCAGGGCCATCTCGTCATGACTCCTGAGGGCGAGATCGACAAGTTGCCGCACTGATGGTTGCCTGGTTGGCGGCGGCGTCCCGTGTTTCTTGACCTTGTTCTTCGAGCCCTTGGGGCGTCCTCGTCCTCTTTTCTTGGTTACCATGCCCTGCCTTGCGTAGCGTAAACTTCATTAAACATGAATGCAACGCAATGCGCGACCAGGGAACGGGTCAACTTGTTTTTTCAATAAGTTGAAGAAAAGATCCTGACAGCTTCATCAGGGCGCGGGGCCGTGTCGGTGCCGAATGCCGAAGGGCTACGCGGACGGGGGTAGTGATGGGTATTAAGGGCAAAGGATATCAGTGATCCTGATGATCCCCGCCCAAAAAGCTGTCAAAGAACTACCAATCACCGCCTACCGTGAAAGAACCGTAACAGTTCAATTCCTGGGAGGCTGTTATTGACTCGATGGGGTATCCTCGGAGAATCCAGATCCGTCAACAATCCGTCCAATTTGGACAGAGTTTGATGGCCTCTTTGATCCGTATGAAACCACCACAGACTACGACCAAGATGATCGTTCGAGCCGTCCACTTCCTATTAGCTGAGATGCATGAGTCTTACCCTCGGGTCGATTCGCTTGCAGCTTTCCGCATACGCATCCAGCTCCTGGAGCATCACCTGATTGATAATCCAAAACTAAACACCGTCACCACGCTGGCCCGTTGCCTCCATATAGCCAACACGACAGTGCACAGGATCTTACAGGACGCCTGCCTTGACGGGAGGATTAAAGGGGTGGTAGATAGTGATGACGGACGTAGAACCTACTACGTGTGTGAGGATAGTGTTTGGACAACTCTCGACGCCTTTTGCTTACGCCTAAAGGAACAATTTGATGACCTCAGGAAGCAAGCGCATGACACCCCAGAAGCAAGAGTGGCGTGCCAAGCGCAAGATCTCGATGAAGGACCATGCCCTTGCTGCATGGCTCGACCATCGTCGTCTCAGTAAGGCGTGTGTGAGAAGTGGGTGATTTGGGCCGGGGTTGTCTGGAGTCCCCGCTGACTTTCCGATCCCTCCCTTCACCCACGCTACGTGACGTTTTGGTCGCGTAGCAAGTGGGGTGGCCGGTATTACTACAATATGACCCCACCCCTCCAGGATATAATTACATGCCTAACAGTAATATATCTGGGGGGGGGTCAATGGACACGGCACAGAGGAGGAAAGCAAGGGGTCCAGGTGGAGTGAAGAAGGGCAGGTAAGGGATAACAGGAAAGCGTGAGAGAGATGGAAGTGACATGCTCCAGAATGCAAAGGTTTGCAAATCTCCCTTGGGGGTCTCGAATGTAACACTTTGCAACAGGCCCATCATCATAACAGTGAAGCGCGTATGAGATGGGCCTGGGTTTGAGGTTGGGCCGTTTGGGGCGTTAGTAAAAGTTTTCAGACGGACCACGTAAGGGTGGATGTGAGCAACATCACCTTTGAAGAACTGGAAAGAGATCCCGCCTACGGTCCATCGCCATTCAAGGTCAAACTGAGGGGTGACGGGATAGGGATCATCGCCCCGTTCCGCAAGAGTCTTCGGAATGATGAGAGCGACCCCGATATCCTGACTTGGGTATTCCGTCCACTCACTCAACGGGATGGCCTGCGTTACTGGTCCGGCCAGGAATTGCGCGACATTGCCCAGCGGGTCGATGACCTCAACCACGGGAGTCTGGTTCAATGATGACCATCATCGAGGATCTGCCCGAGGATCATCCCCTTCGGAACACACCCTTCAACCTGATCAAGGCTGAGGGCCGTCTCCGGAACATGAAGGCATGGAAAAAGATCTCCGGATGGAAGATCGGGCCATGTTCCTACAACCAGCTCACCGGATCATGGAAGGTCAACTACACCTTCCGGACCCCGCGCCAACCATGAGCGGCATCCGAGGAGTGGAGCCCGCCTCCATCCCATCCTTTATGACAGCCACACCAGTAGAGCAAACCGCAGAGAAACCCTTGGCCACCGAGTTCACCGCACGGGGTCGAATTCATACCATGATCCGGCGAGAGGGCGATGTTGCCATCTTCAAACTGGAAGAGGAGCAATGGGGCATACCCGGATACGAGGTTATCCTCGTCCAGCATGTGAAGGCCGGGAAGGTCTTTGGGGATTTTGTTGAGGCCCACGAGGCTTACCCGTCGTCCTCACGATGGGGCCAACAGGGATGGACATCACCCGACCTCCTTTCAGCCGAGGCCAGATTTTCACGGTTGGTCAGCGAGCGCAGAGGCATCACCAGCCAACAGGGGGGTGCCAAAATCGTCGAGAAGCCGGAGGATACGACTCAGGAGACGGATGATGACCTTGGTGAGCTTTCTGGGCCGGGATGTGAATCCTGCGGAGAGGAGTGTGAATCCTGCCAATGAGCCTCCTCCGATACCTTCGGCTCTCCCATTGGCTGCTCACGGCCAACATCCTCATGACCTTGATCCTGATCCTGGTGGAGTTATGAATAGGAAATGACTCAATTCCCAGGGTCCTGGAGCCTCTAATGGCTCGACAGACCGCCTTCCGAACCTTGAGAGTTTGGATGGCGCGCAGCCGCCACCCTGACTCTTGTTGAGCAAGCCCGGAAAAAAGGGAACGGCCTCGGCGCTTATGCGCTTTGTATTTTCCGGCGTGATGGCGCCAGATCACCGCTTCCTCTGGTATTGCCGGGGGGCAGGGGTGCGGAGGCGGCCTGCAGAACGATACGCTTGCTGGTTTTAGGAAAACGGCGACCCTCACGCGGTGGTGTTCCATCCTGCGGTCAGCGTGTTGAATGACACAGGCTTGCAGAAGATGGAATTCTGGCGGCGATGATTCCGTCAGTGAACCTGACCGTAAGATGGAACACCACCGGCTGGTCATCGTGACCGAATCGGGCCGTCAGCTACTCGTATAACCTAGTCTTCTAGCCTTGTTCATCTCTACTTCTATCCGCAGTTGATTAGACAGTTGTGTTGCAAACCGGGTTCAAAAACTATATTTGGAATCGATTGGCCTAGGATTCTCGTGTCCTGCCGATGTGGCACTTGTGAGAGAGGTCTTGGAAATGTTGTGGGGGAGGACAACCTGAGGCTATTTGCAATGTAGAAAGTGGAAGGTTTGAAGATGAAAAATCAGGCAAAAATGATCTCGGTGGCAGCGGTCAACTTCGCGTTGCTTGCGATGGGATCATTCGCACAGGTTCAAGATCAAGAAGATGTGGAGATTGTCCAGGACATTTCGGGGGCGTATTACCTTGTCAATCCCGCACCTTTATATGAAAGAGTAGATACGGATATTCCAGGAGATCGACCGGTACAATCACGGGCAGGTGCAAAAAAAAGCAGAATCCTACCCCGCTTTCCCGAAGCAATTGTGATTTCGGAAGAAATATATCCTACCGCAACTCAGGATCAGTCTGAGCGGATTTTGATTCTCAGAGACGCTACGGGAGAGTACATCAGAGTAAAACAAACCATAGAAAATCTAGATTCGGTTGATGAAGCAATTATTTTCGAAACTGCTATGGCTGCGGATCACGTTTTGATTTCTTTGAATGAAGGAAAATCAGAGTATGATCTAAACTTGCTTCTTGCAAACCTCGGCGGACAGATCCACAGCGTTGTTCGACCAAACTCAATGTATACTGTGAGGTTTCCGTTGCTCGGCAATGATTCTGTGGACGGCTCTTTGGAGCTTCTTAGGTCATTGATAGCCAGAGACATAGTTGAATTTTCGGAACCAAACGGGTATGTATTCTCTACAGGTGCGCCAGATGACACGGATTACGGTGATCTCTGGGGAATGAAAAATACAGGGCAGGAGGGAACCAATGACGACACTTCTGGTGAGCCGGATTGGAACTGCCATTGGGATGTTGAGGAAGGAGAATATGGTTACTCAGGGGTCGACATTAACGCAGAAAGGGCATGGGACATCCTTTATGAAGCAGAGGATATTGTTGTAGCAGTTACAGACTCGGGAGTCGATTATGAGCATGAAGACCTTGATGGAAACATGTGGATTAATAGTGGTGAAACTCCGGGAAACGGTATTGATGATGATTCCAATGGGTGGAAGGATGATGTTCACGGAATCAATGCGAGGATAATTGCAAGCGATCCAGATGCGGGAGATCCAATGGACGACCATTTCCTTGGACATGGGACCCACGTTGCTGGGACAATCGGGGCCATCGGCGACAATGACCAAGGGGTTGCCGGTGTCACGTGGAATATTCAAATTATGGCATGCAAATTTTTGAGTTCCCTTGGAGGAGGCAATTTTGCGGACGCGATTCAATGCATCGACTACGCACGCTTGAATGGTGCAGATATAATAAACGCTAGTTGGGGTGGTGAGGCAGGTAGTGCAGGGTTGGAACTTGCGATTCGAAATGCGCGTGACGCTGGGATAATCTTCGTAGCGGCTGCCGGAAACGTCGGCGACGACACCGATTCAACACCATTTTACCCTGCTAGTTACGATTTCACCGATGATCCGAGTGCCGGAGACTGGAATAATGTAGTGAGCGTTGCCGCTACTGATCGGAGAGATCGATTGGGTGATTCAACAGTTAATAGCACGGCTTCGAATTTTGGAGAAACATCAGTGGATATTGGGGCACCAGGCAGTGGGATCTTGTCGACTGATATTGGCGATGAATACAGGTGGATGGACGGAACCTCAATGGCCGCACCGCATGTAACAGGAGCCTTGGCGCTGACTGCTCAGCGTTTTGGAATTGACACGGGGTATGAATTCGAATTAATTACGCGGGTCCTCTCTTCTGTGGATAAGATTACGTCGCTCGTTGACAATGTGTCAACGGATGGCCGACTCGATTTAAACCGCTCTCTTTCCGTATTTTCACTACAACCAAATGCAGCCACGCCGTTTTTTCAAAGGGATGTTGACTGGTTTGGGTACATTGATGATGAAGAATATCCGGAAATTTGGCATGGAAAGCTCGAGGAGATTCATCTGTCCGAGGATGATCTCGGTGAAGATAGCGTAAATATGTATCTATCGATTATGGAGGATTGGACTTGGACTGCTGATGATACCTATCCATATTTCTATCGGTCGTCGGACGAAGCATGGCTTTGGTTCGATGAGAACATTCAGCCACCACTGTTTCTGAAGTGGTTTTACAATTTTGAGACGGAGGAGTGGGAGTCGTATGAGTGAATGGAATTCAGAAGATTAAGAATTCTTCATAGAAATAGGAAAAGTAACCGGGGCTCTTCGCCCCGGTTACTTCTAGTCCTTTAAAACAAGAGGTGAATCGCTTAATTACAATCTGTTGCACGCTTATGGTTCCGCTCACTTTATTAGGTGCTGATCCGGTGCGATATTTTGTAGTCGGAGAACTGACGTGGATCAACAGTGGATATAACGAATCGTATATTTTACCTTTAATAGCGCCTGAGGATATAGAACATGCCCGATTTTTGATAGACTTTCTTCACCGCGAGGAGGTGATTACAGATCCGACAAAGAGGAATGTGGAGGGAGCGATTGTGATATCTAAAATCAATCTGGGTTACGATTCAATCAATCGAAATTACCTCGAGCCTAATGCTCCGCTTTGGAACTGGAACGTAGTTGCGTTCGAGGAATTTGCGGATGTCGTCGCGCCGATTCTGGGTGGGCGTCCATCATTTATAGATTCGTCATGGATAGAGTTAAGAGGTCCGTATATTGGATTTACTTCCTATTCCGTGATAGGAGAACTGCCGCTACAATTTAATGAATACGATGAAAATTTCAATAAGGTAGGGTGGATTGGGAACTTTAACGATTCGTTTTTTCCTTGGATTTGGCATCAGGAACATGGGTGGTGGTATGTATTCGGGCTGGATCCGTTCGACATTTGGTTCTGGACGCAGGACATGGGGTTTCTGTGGACAAATGAGTCAATATACCCATTTATTTACAGGCTTTCCGACAATACCTGGATGTGGTTTCTTGAGAACTCGACTGATCCGAGGTATTTCTACAATTTCGCTACAGGCCAATGGGAAGAACAGTGGTTCCGTGCAGATTGAACAATTGAGCGATTGTGCTGGTGGTTTATTTTTCGGGGACCGGAGTGTACGCGAACCCGATAACAGGGTTTTACGCTTCTCGCTACCGGTGACGGAAGATTTCTATTGTAGATAGATTCAAGGCGGTCCTCAAAGATGAATGACATGCAGTTTCCGGGCGCGAGGTGCGCCGCGCGACCTGCATCAATGCCTGAGGTGTACTCCAATCATTGGACACGGAGCCGGTGAGATTTAGTTAAGGGAGAGAGTGTTTTGCAGGGATGGCCTTTGGGGGTGGGGTGGTGTTCCATCGTACGGTCAGCGCATTGATTGACAGCAGCTTGCGTGAAATGGCATTCTGTGGGCGATGAGTCCCTCTATGACCCTTTTTTAAAGTATGATAGCAGGTTGGATGAACCGCAAGCAGCAGGCGGTGATCGATTATTTGTTCGAAGAGAACCGCGTTCTGAAGGATCAACTGCAGGTAGCGTCGCATGAACTCGTCGGCGCTGAGGGTGCACTGCTTTTTGATGCCGCTTTTGCTGTCCCGGTAGCCGAAACGCACGGTGTGGGTGCCCAGGTGTTCGATACGTTGTTGGCTGATGGCCGATCGGCTGACGTATCGGGCGAGGTATTTGATGGCTGCCTCCCCCCGGCCGACCGCGCGCAGGTTGACCACCCATGGTTGCTTCCAGCATGAGTCGGGGATCTGGGCATGCCAGGCCGGGGCCGCCTGCATGGCCTGTTCAAACCGAGCCCGGAACCGTGCGGCCAGCGCGCTCGAGGGCAGCAGCCAGTCGGGCTTGCGGGTCCTGTGCAGGGCGCTGATTTGATCACCTCCGACAGATGCCGGACTGCTTGATGTGCCGAACGCTTCGGGGATTTAAACCTCATCAGTTGGTGCCCATGACGGGCGTACACAAACCACTGGAGACAACGCCTGACGGCGCGTCTGACCTCTGAACGTTCGGTGTTCTCTCTCCCGCCTACGAACTGTCGGTAGACGCTCACAAGTGCCGACGTTTCGTGGGCTTTTTTGGGTCCGTAAACGTGGCTCCATGTCTATGAGGTTATGCGTAGATCCGGATATGCTTGGGCAAGAGAGGAGGAGCATAGATAGTGATCCCCGGCGAGGGGCCGTCCCCCCGGAGGCGGGGGGTGTTACTTAATGCTTGATAGGTAACAACTTAAGGGCGTTTTGCCGGTGGTGTCGGGGTTAAGGAGTCTAGAGCCGAAAGGTGCTCAATCCGCTCTCAGTAGATCCTCTGACAGGGGCAAAATCCACAGGCACTTTTTGATGCCAAAGGACTCTTCCCCGCCGTGATGGAGACGTGAAGCTCATGTATGCGCTCGATGCCATACTATGCCTAAAGTCCTGCGGACAAAAGACCGGAGACCGTTATTGATACGGACACCTCAAATGGGGTGGTGGGTCCGGGTGAAAGGAGATAGTTTGACCACAGCCTTAATGGGGCGGTGTCGGGAAGTTCAAACTTACCTCTTAGGAGACCCTGTAAAAGACAGGCACGCGGTAGACAAAGCGCGTGGAGTCTCCCGGTCCCTGAAAAGGACCGTAACTTTTCCTCCGGTTGTTCCAACGTGCTCATTCATGGTGAGTGGACACGTAGAACAACAGGAAGATAAAATATGAATAACACGATTGAACAAGTCGCAATTCCGGCATTGAGCACGGACAGTCTGAGTGAAGTCGCGGTGAGTAAGCTCTTAGAGCTTGCGCTACTCAAGGATGAGAAATCCGAAGAGTTGAAGGCGATCAACGAAGCGTTCAAAGCTTCACTGCCGATCGCAACGACTGAGCAGGTCAATGCTCTGGTCATGTTGCATCGTAATGAGTTTGAAATCCCTGATGGCCTCAAGGCTGACAGTGACTTTCGGCTCACGAACGAGCACAAGGATCAGATCAAGGCTGCCAAGGAAGAACGGGCCGTTGAACTCGATGGTAAAAAGGATCAGATCCTCGATGCCATCAAGGTCGAAGGGTCACGCTTCACTTCCTATCGGGTCAAGGTGAGTCCTAAGCAGACCACCAAGACACTCAAGTTCGTCAAGAAGCATGACGGCAAGGGTTCCGCGTCGGGACTCATCGCCGCTCTGCGGGCCGAACGACAGGGGTAGAGCGTGTAACCACATGGCGTGAGCCACCGGGCTCTTCTCCTTCGGGCGGAGAGTCCGCTACTCACCCCATGCCTATACGGTATGTGGAACAACCAACCAACGAGGAAAGGCACAACATGAGACAGGGTAACACCATGCCGTGGAGAGACTATAAATCGTCATCTCCCATTAAGAAACAAATGTTCTCGGATGGCTACAAGGCTGTGAAGCGTCCCCGCCGTAAGACTGGCGAGTTCGTGCTCACGCTCATCTGTGATAACATCCGCGCATCACGCCGTAAGGGAAAAGCGCGTCTCATCGACGTGTTCCCCTTCATGACCGGCCGGACCATTCGCTTCGAGCGCAACAAGTTCGTGGAGATCCCGATCGAGGTCGGGCTTTGGTTGGAAGAGAATTGGTCGAACCGTCCGCAGGGACGACGGGCCGGATTCTGAACATCAATCTCACCGGCAACGGAGGATAACAACAAACAAAGAAGGACTAACATGGACTACGAAAAGATGACACAGCGCGTCCGGGATTTCCAACGGGGGATCTCGGAGATCGCATCGGATATCACGCGGGCACAGAACGAGCCCGTCACCCTCAAGGAGTTCGACGTGCTCAAGCTCTGCCGTGACACGCGCACCCTCACAGGACCGACGCATGGAACTCCCATGCACCCTGAGAGCATGCAATCCCAGATCATCTCCGCATCAGAGATTATCCGCGCATCCCAGGAGGCCAAGGAACGCTTGACCATGGTGCGTGAACTCTACGGATAACATCCTCTGCGCCCCGCGTCCCGTTATTAACGGGGAGCAGCCGTGTCGGTAACGACCACGGAGGAAACAGAGGAGTCAGCAGAAGGGGGCGGAGGCTAGATACCTCCGCCTACCCGATTAGCATTACTTTTGTTTAATAAGTTTAAGAAATTCAGGCTCCTTGGAGGGATCTACTAACGTTTCCAAGATTGGGCGAGCCGAGTGATGAGATGAAACTCTTTCAAGCGCGATATTTCCTAATGACCTCAGTCGGTTGAGCTTGGTGGGGTAGTTAATTCGGGATTGAAGGTTTTTGTTTGTTCATATAATTAAGTCGTTAGTTGAAAACTTAAAAAAGAATTTGGATGATTGGAAAGTTGAGAACCAATGCGTCGCCGATCTTTCCACCTACGCAGGTCAGATCCCACCCGCTTTAGTCTTAGACTACGTCTGGTCTTTGACTCAAACATACATCGGTTATGTCGGCGGAAGTGCACAATTTTCTAGAACCGATTTTTTTGCGAATGGAGCAGCAATGCACATTCCTGTCATGTTCGAAGCTTTCGACGACAATGCAGTTGATGCATTTATAGAAACATTGAGGTTTGAACACCCCCAAACTGACCTCTTCGGGAAGCGCTTGAGTCAGTCTGTTTTCGAAGAGGACAAGATCGACTCTTAGACCCTCGCGTTCAAGAATCGCGGAGATGTCATACATCCGCAATAAGGCGTCGTGACTGGCAAGGACACTGTCGAACATCGGTCTATGACATCGACGTTCCGGAAGCACGCTATTTGACGGACACCGGACAGTCTGCCGGAGCTTGCTGCTTTGGGTTGAATGATCTGACGCTGTCTGAGATTTCAGCTATTTGCGGGGACAACGACGAACATGCGGTCGAGCCGACACGCGTTGCGATGTCGCGCCTGCGCGTGGATCAATACTTCAATCCACCAACCGACGAACTAATCTTGACGGCCCTTGCTGGTCAACGACAATTAAAACTCGCCATCGCGTTGCCTCAAAAATCGGAGTTACCAGAGGTGATTTCCGTTTCTGTTACTGAAGGGACCGATAGCTCTCGTAGGGGAGGGAGGTGTGGAGGGAGGGGGCAGGCACCTCTTATTTGAGGTGCCGGTTCAGCCCCTTCCCTCCACTTCCGGAGGTCCAGGAGGCGGAGGGTTTTCTTTTTCCGGTTCGGGTACCGACTCTAGATTGAGATCCCTGAAGACGAGTCGATGGGAAGCCGCCAGTCGCCAATCAGCGAGACGACGCTGTAACGTGCGAAGTTGACCGTTACAGAATCGGGCCAAAAACTCCGCTAAGTCAGTGTTTCGCTCTGCGGGTGTATGCATCCGTTCGCCTTTGGCCAATGCAGCCAGGTGATGTTGCATCGCTCGGATCTCATCGAGGAGGGCCAATGGATCGAGCTTCTCAGCAGTGTCTCTGAGCCGTGCCTTAATCTCGTCAGTAATCGTCGATGATTCCATCAACCGGGCGGTTGGTGTTGCCGGTGCATGGTACCTCTTGACGATCCGCGAGCCATCGCGGTGTTTGGCCGCCAATTTGAACGATGGTTGGAAAAAGTTCACGAAGAGTCGAGCGCTGGTGTACAGCCTCGACAGCGCCCGAGCCGCGCCAATTCCTTCCAGCCGGGCGTAACCAACCATGCGCCTTACTACCGATCCGTTCTTCTGCTCGACCCAAGCCTGGTCATTCTTCAGATACGGTCGCGAGCGGGTCAGCCCAATTCCACGCTTGGTGCAGTAATCGACAAGTACCTCGTTTACGAACTCCGTGCCGTTGTCGGTATCAAGACTCACCAAGGGAAAAGGCAGGGATTGGCGGAGCCGCTCCACAGTTTCGGCGACCAGTTCCCGAGACCTCACGACGATGGGAGCACATTCAGTCCAGCCGGATATTACGTCGGTGAGCACGAGTGTACTGACGTAGCTGCCGGCGTTCGTCGTCCCACAATGGGCGACCAAATCCATTTCCATTTCACCAACTCGAGCCTCACCCCACTCAGCGAAGGTACGTAGCGGCATTTTGCGCCGCGGGCCGGAAGGAGCCCGACGTTTTCGCCTGCCACAAGCTACCGCCCGTGTCGATGCAAGCAATCGATCGATCGTGGCCGGACTCAATGCCAGCAATCGGTCCTTTATCTCCGAGTCCATAGCGATGTGTCCGTGTCTTTCCAAAGCGGCAAGCAAGACCGGTAGCAGTGGTTTGAGGCGCTTACCGCAGATGCGGTCAGAAGCCTCCCAGAGGCTGATCAAGGCTTGTTGCACAGCCTGGTCATATAGACGCGGCCGCCCACGCCGCTTCTGTTTTGTCAGGTCAATCTCAGCATTCAAAACACGGATCGCAGACTTACGATGCAATCCGCTTACTGCGGTGAACTCCGACAGAATTCTAGATTTTTCGTCCCGTGTTGCGGCCGCGTAGCGCTGGCGCAACGCCTCGATTATTTCGCGGCGCGCCGGCGCCGACATCAGCATATTCATCGCCGGCTCAGCGTATGTCCCGATTTTTCAGTAACAAACTTTATGAGGCAACAACCAGCGTTCAGTAACAGATTTTATGAGGCAATGCGTGGCGAGGTTTAATTGTCGCTGGGGGCCTTGCTTTGTCGAAACGTCACGATCTAGCGATTGTCGAGGACATTTATAACGCAGCAGTGTCGCTTGAACACAGTCCCGTAGCAAATGTCGTTGTGCCTGACACTGACTACACAGACCCCGTGGCCACCGCGCGACAGCTTGCAAAGATCGGCGCTGTTGAATACACGGCTGAGATACACCTTGAAGAGAACGGACGGGAGATTGTTCACCGTGTCACCAAGACAGCGCAAGAGAACTTTGTGATCCGCGCGCTTAAAGCTTTGAATATTGCTGGAATCGATTGCAAAACATAACCTACCGCGATTTCCCAACTACTACGGTAAGAATTGGGATGCGTTTTGGGATTGTGTCACGACGTTGGACCCAACTCCCAGTTTGATCCGAATCAAAGGAGTGAAAACCATTAGCATAAATAGACATGTCCGAAGAACTCGCGAAAACAAACTACAGTGAAGAGTTAGAAAAGGTCCAACCCGAAGAGATCCGCCCGCTTTTCGAACGGGCCCTTTCTAGCGTTAGAGCGGAAGTCATTGACAGCATGCGTCGAATGAGTGCTTGCTCGCTGGTGTCGCCGAGAGTTATTTCAGCATACGTTGTCGCCATAGCAATATCTTGTAGCCTAGATCCATATTCACACTGTCTTCGCCGAGATCATCCTCGGAAAGAAGAATTTCCTCGAGCTTTCCATGCCAGATTGTTGGATACTCCTCATCGTCAATGTATCCAAACCAGTCGACATCTCGTTGAAAGAACGGAGTGGCGGCATTAGGTTGCAATGAAAAAACTGATAAAGAGCGGTTTAAATCGAGTCTTCCGTTTGTAGACACATTGTCGACTAGGGATGAAATCTTGTCAACAGAGTTAAGCACTCGCGTGATCAGATCGAATTCGTAACCCGCTTCAATACCAAATCGTTGCGCTGAGCCATAGCACCAACAACAACCGGTGTGGCCATCGAGGTTCCCTGGAATATTCAGATCTACCCTTTCATATGACGGTATAGGGTTGACAAGATAGTATCCGCCGAAACTGTCTCGAATAGTCTCGACATTTTCTTGATTTGCAGACTGTGCGAGTGATACGCAAGAAGGGATCCAAGATACATATAGCCGTCGACACCCTCGGGCATCTGCTGGCCTTGCGAGTGACCCCCGCCAACGAACAGAACCGCTCCCAGGTCCAACAACTCACCCAGGCAGTTCAAGAATCCACAGTCCAGAACGTCGAGATAGCCTACGTCGACCAAGGATACACAGGCGAACAAGCCGCTCAGGACGCTCAGAGCAACAGTATCAAACTTCAGGTTGTTAAGCTGCCCCAAGCCAAGAGAGGATTTGTTCTGCTGCCTCGCCGCTGGGTGGTTGAACGCAGCTTTGGATGGCTGTCGCGTTTCCGACGACTCGGTCGCGACTACGAGCGACTCACCCGAACACTTGAAGGCGTTCACTGGCTCGCTTTCGTGAGCTTGCTGCTTGGC
>Ga0164313_10000438_pt1 | contig 33136 bp, 30 predicted proteins | sample GuaBasSedimGuay4_FD_113735 | JGI IMG/M metagenome (GOLD analysis project Ga0164313, IMG submission 113735) | Subseafloor sediment microbial communities from Guaymas Basin, Gulf of California, Mexico - Guay4, Core 4569-4, 0-3 cm | ecosystem: Environmental > Aquatic > Marine > Hydrothermal vents...
CAGCCCTCAAAGCCCCTAAATTCTTCACATCCAAACCCTTGACAGCGGTCAGTGAGGCCATCATCATGGGGTGGCCTGAAGTGGTCAGAAAGGGTTAGAAGTGGCTCGTAGGGCATCCTCGAGCCGCTCAGAACGTCGAAAGGGGCGAACGTGGAACGGTTTCGTGGAGGATTTCCGGCAACCATCGACGCCAAGGGGCGCGTCAAGCTGCCGGCGAGGCTGCGTGAGCAGCTCGAGAACGCCTTCGGGCGTGAAGTCTACATCTGTTCGTTTTTTCCCCACGAACTCAGAATCTACCCCCTTCCGGTCTGGCAGGGCGTTGAGGAACGCCTGCTTTCGAAACCGACGATGAAACCTGCCGTCCGCAAGCTCATCGAGCGGGTCAACTACGGCCAGCTCCAAGAGATGGACGACCACGGGCGGATGTTGGTTCCCGCCCTGTTGCGGGAGATGGTCGAGGTCGAGGGCGAGGTTGTGGTCTCCGGCCGCATCAACCATCTGGCCGTGACAAACAGGGAGCGTGCCGCTTCCTTCCTCACCGAGGAACTGCTCAGCGACGACGAGCAGAACGAGCTCGCCGATCTGGAGCTCTGATGGAGGACCCAGGTGCCCTCCGTCCACATTCCCGTTCTCACCGAACCGGTGGTCGAGTGGTTGGCGCCCGCTGCGCCCGGCCTGCTCGTCGATGCCACCGTCGGTCTTGGCGGTCACGCCGAGGCCCTGCTCAAGGCGGTGCCGGACTTCCGGCTGCTCGGTGTCGACCGTGATCCGCAAGCCGTCGCCATGGCGAGGCGGCGGCTGGAGCCATTTGGACGTCGGGTCACCGTCGTCAATCAGAGCTTCGACCGGGTGCCCGAGCTGCTTGCGGAAATGGATTTCGGGCAGCCATCGGCGATCCTCGCCGATCTCGGTTGCTCCTCCTTCCAGCTCGATTCGGCCCAGCGGGGTTTTTCGTTCTCCGCCAATGGACCGCTCGATATGCGGATGGGGTCCGATGGACCGACAGCAGCCGAGATGGTCAACACGACCGATGAGGATGAACTTGTGAAGATCTTCTGGCGCTATGGCGAAGAGCGGCGGTCTCGGGCAGTGGCCCGCGCCATCGTTCGACAGCGCCAGATCAAACCCCTCGCAACCACGGGGGAACTCAGCGCGTTGCTTGAACGGGTCATGCCCCGGCGGAGGAACCAGAAGATCCACCCAGCCACCCGAGTCTTCCAGGCCCTCAGAATTGCGGTCAACGACGAACTCGGTCAGCTCGAGCGTTTTATCGAGCCCGCCGCGCGATCGCTGCGACCCGGCGGCCGGATGGCCATCATCTCGTTCCACTCATTGGAAGACCGCATGGTCAAGCACGGTTTCGCCAGGCTCCAGGGCAAGTGCACCTGTCCCCCGGATTTTCCCGAATGCTGCTGCGAACCCGAGCACGTGGTCTCGGTTCTCACCCGGAGCCCCATCCGGCCCACAGACGAGGAGATCGAACGCAACCCGAGATCGAGATCGTCCCGGATGAGAGTCGTCGAACGGGGCGAAGGGAGCTGACGGTGGAGCTCCCGGTCGTCGGCCCGTCCAACCGATTCCTGGTCCCCCAGCGTGACCGGCGGTGGCCGCATGTTTTGAGCACCTTTCTGCTCCTCGCTGTCCTGGTGGTCGGCGTGTTGGGACTGGTTGGTTGGCCGAGGCTCAAGATCACCTCGATCCACTACGATCTGATTCGCCTTCGCGCCGAAGTGGAACAGCTTCAGAGTCGCGAACGGACGCTCCGTCTCGATCTCGAGTACCAGCGCAGTCCCCAGGTCCTGGCCGCGCGCGCAGCGGAGCTCGGGCTCGTCCCCGCTGAGGCCGCCTTCCGCGATCCTCGGACCGAAACCGAGGGGGGTAAGTCGTGAGTCCGCGGCGGCTGTGGGTGGTCGTGCTCATGCTTTTGGTCGGTGGTTTCACCGTCGTCGGTCGTGCGGTCCAGGTGACCGTGATCGAGGGTGACGAGTGGCGTGATCGCGCCCAGGGTCAACACCAACAGGTTATCCACGTCCCCGGTCCTCGCGGCACCATCCGATCCGCCGACGGGTATGTCCTCGCCACCTCGCTCGAACGTGTGGCGATCCAGGTCGATACCCGTCTTCTAGCCGACCCCGCCCTCTTTGCCCGGGCCGTGGCGCCCATCCTCGACATCGAAGCCGATGATCTCATCGAGCGTCTTGTCGATGGTCCGCGGACGGTGTGGTTGGCCAAGCAGGCAATGGTTGAAACCGGCGAAGCCATCCGCGAGCTCGAACCCACTGCGGTGGTGATGGTGCCGGACTTTGCTCGCGCCTACCCCCTGGCATCGTTGGCGGCGCCGGTTGTCGGCTTTGTCGGTCGCGAAGAGCTTCAGACCGTGGGTCGCGCCGGTCTCGAGCACCTCTACGATGACGTCCTGGCGGGAGCGCCCCAGACGTATCTCGCGATCAATGACGCGATTCAACGGAAGGTCCGCCTCGAGCGGCTGGAGAGCGGCCGTGCCGGTTTTGACCTCGAGCTCGCCATCCATGCTCGGCTCCAGGCCGTGTGCGAGACCGAACTCCAGCGCGCCCTTGACGAGTTTCGCGCCGACGCCGCATCCGCCGTTGTCCTCGATCCCAGTACCGGCGCCGTCCTTGCCCTTGGCTCGCTGCCATCCTTTGATCCTTCGAACCCGGGTCAGGTACCGCCCGAGCAGTGGCGCCTCCGCCCGGTTCAGGATGCCATCGAGCCCGGCTCGACGGTCAAACCGATGGTGGCCGCGGCGGCGCTCGCGGCCGGAATCATCGAATCCGGTGAGCGCTTCGACTGCCGCGGCCGGGGGACCCGCCTTGCCGGGTTCTGGATCCGCGACCACGTCGCACCGGGTCGATACACCATCGACGAGGTCGTGGCGTTCTCGGCCAATACCGGGATCATCGAGATCGCCGAGCGGATCCCGCAGGACCACCTCTATCGGACATTCACCGCCTTTGGCTTTGGAACTCGCAGCGAGATCAGTTTCCCGGCCGAAGCCCGCGGCATCGTTCCCGAGGTTCGGACCTGGTCCCGCCTCAGCCGCGCCGGTTTCGCCCTCGGTCAGGAGCTGACGGTGACACCGCTGCAGGTGGCGCTGGCCTATGCCGCCATCGCCAACGGCGGTTGGTTGCCCGAACCGTGTCTTGTGACTCGGGCTGCCGCCGAAGAGTGGTCGCTTCCACCAAGAAGCCCGCGTCGCGCCCGGGTACTCGACACAGCGCTCGCCGAACGCCTCACATCCATGCTTGAAGCGGTGGTCGAGGAGGGAACCGGCAAAGCGGCGCAGATCCCGGGGTTCCGGGTCGCCGGCAAAACTGGGACCGCGCAACGTGCGGTCAAGGGCGGTTTTGACGACGAGAACCACGTGGCGTGGTTCGCCGGTTTCTTCCCGTTGCCGGATCCGAAACTGGTGATCGTCGTCGCGCTGGAGAACCCGCGAGTCGATTTCTGGGGCTCGACCACGGCCGCGCCGGTCTTCGCCCGAATCGCCGAGGCTGCGGCCGGCCATCTCGATCTGCCCCGCGAGGGAGCCACCGATGTGGTCCGCGTGGCCCTCGACGGTGCGACCACCGTGGCGCGGGGAGGCGGCGTGTGACGCTCGCCGATCTCCTCTCCCGTTGCCCCGACGCCCATCTCGAAGGAGATGGTAGCTGTGAGATCGTTGGGATCACCCACGATTCGCGGAAGATTCGCCAGGGTGAGATCTTTGCCGCACTGCCTGGGCTCAAAACCCACGGACGCGACTTCCTCGGCGCTGCCGTCAGAGCCGGCGCCGCCGCGGTGCTGAGCGATGCCGAGCCGCAGGCGGGGATCGATCTCCCGTGGATCAGATCCACTTGGCCGAGACGAGACATGGCGTCCATGGCGTGGGCGCTGGCCGGTGATCCCCAGCGGGAGCTCCGTCTGATCGGCATCACCGGGACCAACGGTAAGAGCACGACCGCTTCGCTTGTCGGCCAGCTCCTCGACACCGGCGGATTGCCCACCGCGGTGATCGGAACCCTCGGCGCGGAACTCGGTGGTCAGGCCATCGCCGATGGCGAACGGACGACTCCGGAGAGCACCGATCTGGCGCCGATTCTCCGTGCTGCTTTGAGCCGGGGGGCCGCGGCCGCGGCCATGGAGGTCTCGTCGCACGCCCTGATGCAGGATCGGGTGGCGGGTCTCGATTTCGAGGTCGCGGTGTGGACCAATCTCACCCGAGATCACCTCGACTACCACCTCGACATGGAGAGCTACTTCGCCGCAAAACGCCGGCTCTTCGACCAACACCTCGCGCCGGGCGGACGGCGGGTGCTTCCAGTCGACGATCCCTGGGGGGCGCGGCTGCTCGACGAACCGGTGGAGGGTGATCTTTCTTGGGGTCTCGATCGCGGCGATATCTGCGCTCGCGATCTGCGGTCGGATCTCGATGGCTCGGTCTTCGAGCTTCGCTTGCCCGAGGGATCGATCCAGGTCCGGTTGCCGTTGGTCGGCATCCACAATCTCAGAAACGCCCTCGCCGCGGCTGCCGTGGCCCATGCCTGTGGTGTCGATCCGGTGGCCATCGCCAACGGACTGGCCAGTGCGCGCCCCCTCACTGGTCGACTCGAGCCGGTTGAGGTCGAGTTGGAGCTGCCGGTTTTTGTCGACTACGCCCACACCCCCGATGGTCTGCGCGCCGTCCTCCAGTCCCTCGCCAGGATCACCGACCGCCGCCTCATTGTGGTCTTCGGCGCCGGCGGTGATCGCGATCGCGGCAAGCGGGGACCCATGGGTTTTGCCGTGGGGCAGCTCGCCGATGTGGCGGTGGTCACCTCGGACAATCCTCGTTCGGAAGACCCGGCGGTCATCGCCGGCGCCGTCGCGGCCGGGGTCGAAGCGGCCGGGATGGAACCTGTGGTCGAACTCGACCGCCGGGCGGCCATCTGTCGCGCCTTCGATCTGGCCGATGAGTATTCGCTGATCCTCGTCGCGGGCAAGGGCCACGAGGCAACCCAGACCATCGGCGATCGTCTCATTCCGTTCTCCGATCAGATCGTCATCCGTGAAGAAGCCGGGAGGGTGCCATGCAATTGAGCGCCACCGAGGCTGCACGGATCGTCTCCGGCGCCGTCGACGGATCGTACGATGTCCCGCTCACCGGGGCCGAGGTTGATTCCCGCCGGGTGAGACCCGGTGATCTCTTCGTCGCCCTCAGAGGGGCGCGCAGCGACGGCCACGCTTTTGTCGCTGCTGCGCTCGAGGTGGCGTCCGCCGCCATGGTTCGTTATGACGCCGAGCTTGACTCTCTCCCGACGGGCCGGGCGCTGATCCGGGTCGAAGATCCACTCAAGGCTTACTGGGAGCTTGCCGAGTGGGAGAACCAACGGCGTGACTGGCGGGTCGCCGCCGTGACAGGTTCGGTGGGCAAGACCACCACCAGGGACATGCTGGCCGAGCTGCTCGCATCGAATTACTCCGTCGGCGGGACCTCGGGAAACCGCAACTCGACTCTCGGTCTGCCGTCTGAGGTTCTCTCGCAGCCTGAGGGGGTCGATGTCTTTGTCGCCGAGGCGGGGATGAGCCGAGCCGGCGAACTCGATACCATTGGTTCGCTGATCAAACCCGAGGTGCTGCTCTACACCCGGATTGCTCCGGTACACACCGAGTTCTTCGCCGATTTTGACGGCATTGTTCGCGCCAAGGCCGAGTTGCTGCAACATCTCGATGCGTCGGGCACCCTGGTGATCAACGCCGATGACCCGAACCAGACCGCCTTCCCCGAGGCGACTTCGGCATCGGTGCTGCGCTACGGCGCCGAGGGCGCCGATGCGTGGATCTCAGACCTCGAGGATCGCGGGCTTTTCGGAACTCGGTTCACCCTCGAGTTGCCATCGGGAGAGGTGAGGGTCGGGTTGGGTCTCGCGGGACGGCACCAGGCCGAGAATCTCCTTGCGGCGGCGACCGCCGCGGAGGCCTTTGGTGTCGGCGCCTCCGGTGTCGCAGAGATCGCACCAAAACTCGAGCCGGCGCCACACCGAGGCCGGGTCCACGAGCTCGCAGAGCGAATCACCATCGTTGATGACAGTTACAACGCGTCACCGTTGGCCATGCGCCGCCTGCTCGAACTGCTCGCCGTGGTGCGCGGTCGTCGGGTGGCGGTCCTCGGTGAGATGTTCGAGCTCGGCGATCTGTCCGCCAAAGCCCACCGAGAGGTCGGCGCCTGCGCCGCCGCCAACTGCGATGTCCTCGTGGCGACGGGCAAAGAGGACGCGCTCGAGTTGGCCAGGGCCGCTCGGGAAGCCGGGCTCGAGGATGCCTCGGTCCACCACGTCGAGGACGCCGAGGCAGCCGCCGAACTACTCAAAACAATCCTCCGACCCGATGACATCGTGTTGATCAAGGGCTCCCGCGGGGTCGGTCTCGACCGGACGGTGGACGCGCTGCTGGGTCTGGTGGTGGCCTGATGCTGTATGCCCTCCTGACCCAGCTCTCCGACACCTGGTTCGGTTTCAACGTTTTCCGATACATCACCTTCCGTTCGGGATTGGCCATCGCCACAGCGTTCTTCATCAGCCTGGTGGTCGGGCCGTGGCTGATCGCTCGTCTGCGGTCGTTGCAAATCAGGCAGTCCATCCGTGAAGAGGGGCCGGAGCACCACCAGGTCAAGGCCGGGACACCGACCATGGGCGGAGTCCTCATCGTCGGCAGTTTTGTTCTGACGACCCTGCTTTGGGCCGATCTGAGCAACGCCTACGTCTGGACCGTTCTCGCGGTCACGCTGGCCTTTGCGGTCATAGGATTTGTCGACGACGGCATCAAGATTCGGCAGGGCCGTAATCTCGGTCTCACCGCGAAACAAAAGCTTGCTCTCCAGATCCTGGTCGGTCTCGCCGCCGGCTATACGGTACGTGCCCTGGCGGGACCGACGGGCCACGCCGGGACCCTGGCGGTGCCCTTTCTCAAGGGGGTCCTGATCCCCCTCGGCATCTTCTACCTCCCTTTCGTGGTGATCGTCCTGATCGGTGCCTCCAACGCCGTCAACCTCACCGACGGCCTCGATGGACTGGCGGTCGGCGCCATGGCCATCGCCGCCGCGACATACACCATCTTTGTCTATATCGCCGACCACGCCCGGATCGCCGACTATCTCCGGATCGTCAATGTCCCGGGCGCCGGCGAGGTTGCGATCTTCACCGGTGCGATGGTCGGTGCGGCGCTCGGTTTTCTCTGGTTCAACTGTCACCCCGCCGAGGTCTTCATGGGCGATGTGGGTTCGTTGGCCCTTGGCGGAGGCATCGGCATCGTGGCCGTAGTCGCCAAGCAGGAGCTGCTCCTCGTGCTGGTCGGCGGCCTCTTCGTCCTCGAAGCTCTTTCGGTGATGATTCAGGTCCTCTCGTTCAAGCTGCGCGGCAAGCGGGTCTTCCGCATGGCGCCGCTCCACCACCACTTCGAGCTGATGGGCTGGGCCGAGACCCAGGTGGTCATCCGTTTCTGGATCATCGCCGTGGTCTTCGCCCTTGCCGGTCTGTCGACCCTGAAGTTGAGGTGAGGATGCGGGATCTGAACTTCACGCGGGTGCTGGTGATCGGGCTGGGGAGGTCCGGTGTCGCGGCAGCGCGCCTCGCGGCGGCCGGCGGCGCCGAGGTCGTCGTCACCGATCGTCGGACCGAGGCCGAACTGGGCGATGTCATGGCCCAGTTACCGCGTGGAACGGAGATATTTTTGGGCGGCCACCCCGACAGCTGCCTCGATGGAGTCGATCTGGTCGTCGTCTCTCCGGGTGTGCCGCCGACTGCGGAGTTGCCGGTCAAGACGCGCGAACGCGGGATCGAGCTCATGACCGAGGTCGAATTCGCCTGGCGCCACCGTCCCGATGCGCCCCTTGCCGCGATCACAGGATCCAACGGCAAATCGACCGTCACAACACTGGTGGCGGAGATGCTCGTCGCCGATGGGATCAACGCCGTGGCCGGTGGCAACCTGGGAACCGCGGCGTCCGAGCTCGTGTTGGCCGGGGGATGGGATCAGTGGGTCCTCGAGATCTCGAGCTTCCAGTCCGAACTCTTCGCTGCCATGGCGCCGAAGGTTGCGGTCTTTCTCAATCTCTCTCAGGATCACCTCGAGCGGCACGCGGGGATCGACGCCTATTTGGCTGCGAAGAGGCGGCTCTTTGCGTTCCAGGGCGCCGCGGACACCGCGGTGCTCAACCTTGACGATCCGGCCTCGGCCGCCACCGAGACCAATGCACGATGTTCATTCTTCTCCATCGAGCGCGACGCTGACGGGTGGCTCGACGGAGAGAACCTCCTCATCGACTCCTTAGAACTCACCACCGCCGACAAAATCAAGCTCAGCGGCGCCCATAATTTCGCCAATATCCTGGCCGCCGGGCTCGCCGCCATGGCCATGGGCGCCTCGCGAAGTGCCGTGGCCGCCGCCGCCGAGGCTTTCGACGGCCTCGCCCATCGTCACCGAGTGGTCCACGAGGCGGCCGGGGTTCGGTGGATCGACGACTCCAAGGCGACCAATATCGGCGCCACGTTGGCCGCTCTGCGTGGCTACCCGGCGGGATCGCTCCACCTCATCCTCGGTGGTCAGGCCAAGGGCCAGGATTTCAGCGTCCTTGCAGACGAGGTCCGCCGGACCACCTCACAGCTCTATGTGTTCGGGATCGACGGGTCGGCCATCGCACGGTCTCTGGCCGACGTCGCACCGGTGGAGCACTGCGACACCATCGCCGAGGCGGTGCACCGCGCCCGCATCGCTGCGACCTCCGGTCAGGCCGTTTTGTTGGCGCCGGCCTGCGCCTCCTTCGACCAGTTCTCCGGATACGACCACCGCGGCGATGTCTTTGCCGCTCTCGCTCGAGAGGAGGTGGCGGCGTGCCCATAACCCAGCGTTTCGATCGCCTCCTTCTCGGGGCCGCCATTATCCAGACGGGGGTTGGCCTGGCCCTGCTCGCATCGGCCTCGTGGTTGCTCGCAACCGAGCGCTATGCCCGTCCGGGGTCGTATTTCTTCACCTGGCAGGCGGCGACCGCCCTGGTCGGGCTCGGGGTGCTGGTCGTGTGCATGCATCTGAGGTCCGATCTCCTCACCGAACATCGGCTCTCACGATTCGGGGTCGGGCTGAGCTGGCTGCTGCTCGCCGCCGCCTATCTCCAACCGCCGGTGGCCGCCACCCACCGTTGGATCTCCATTGGTGGGTTCTCGCTCCAACCATCGGTCCTGGCCCGGGTCGCCTTGACGATCTTCGCCGCGGTGGAACTCGATCGCGCCCGGCGCGAAGGCTGGCCGACCAACCGTCTCTTGAGTCTGGCAGGAGTGTGTTCGGTCACGGCCCTGCTCATCATCGCAGCGCCGGATCTCGGTTCGGGCGCCTTGCTGCTGGTGGTTCTGGCCGCCATGGCCTTTGTCGCCGGGATGCCCATCCGGATCCTCGCCGCCCCTGCCGTCGTTGGTGTGGCCTCCCTCGTCGTGGCGGTCGTGACATCGCCCTATCGCATGGCCCGGGTCCGTGCGTTCTTCGACCCCGATGCCACCACCGCGGCCGGTTGGCAGAGCTACCAGAGCCTGGTGGCCATCGGCAGCGGTGGGATCACGGGTCTCGGCTATGGTTCCGGTCTGCAGAAACTCTTCTTCCTGCCCGAGCCCCACACCGACTTCATCTTCTCCATCGCCGGCGAGGAACTCGGTCTGCTCGGTCTGCTTGGTCTACTGGGTCTGATCTCGCTGATCACCTGGCGCGGGATGCGAATCGCGGCCCGGCTGGTCAACACGGACCGGGCGCTGCTCGCCTTCGGTCTCACCTTCGCCTTTGCCGTCCAAAGCCTGATTCACATGGTGGTCTGTCTCGATCTCCTGCCCCCCAAGGGCATCCCATTGCCGCTGGTGAGCTATGGCAAGACCGATCTCGTCGTGACCCTGGCGTCGGTTGGGCTGCTGCTCAATCTGTCGCGGGAGGCCAACGTATGAGCCGCCGTGTCGTCATCGCCGGCGGGGGCACCGGGGGACACGTCTTCCCCGGGCTCGCGGTGGCCGCCGAGCTCCAGTCCCTCGGTGTCGAGGTGCATTGGCTGGGGGCCCGCCGAGGTATCGAGGCCGAACTCGTGCCCGAGCGCGGGCTGCCGTTGACCCTGGTCGAGCTCGAGGGCATCCAGGCGCGGAGTCCAGCGGCTGCTGCCCGGGCCGCGACGCTGCTGCCCCGCGCGGTGATCAAGGCGGTGCGGATCCTCCTCGATCTCGAGCCGCTGGCTGTGGTCGGGGTCGGTGGCTACGCGTCGGCCGCGGGTCTCGGCGCAGCGGGTCTCCTTGGTGTTCCCACGATCCTGCAGGAGCAGAACTCCATCCCCGGAATGACCAACAAGTTCCTCGCACCGTGGTCGGATCTGATCTGCTGCGGTTTTTCCGACGCCGTCTCTCTCTTCCCCTCGCTGCCCGCGGTGTGGACCGGCAACCCCGTGCGGAAGAGGTTCTTCGAGATCGACGAGGTCGAGCCCCATGATCCGCCGCGGTTGCTGATCCTCGGCGGTTCTCAGGGATCGCTCTTTCTCAACCGCGTGCTGCCGCGGGCGCTGGCGATCCTCATCGGCGATGGAATGGCCATCGAGGTCAAGCACCAAACCGGCGGGCGATGGGCCGAAGTGGTCAAGACCAGCTACTCGGATTTCGGTATCGAGGCGGATGTCTCGGCCTTCCTCACCGAACCGTGGCGATCGCTGGCCGATGCCGACATCGTGGTGGCGAGATCCGGTGCGCTCACCGTGTCCGAACTCGCCGCAGCCGGCAGGGGTGCGCTTCTGGTGCCCTTTGCCGCGGCCGCCGGGAACCACCAGGAGTTCAACGCTCGTTCACTTGAAAAGGCGGGAGGCGCTGTGGTTCTTACCGAGGACGATGCCGACCCGTCGGGGGTCACCGGGGTCCTCGGTCGGATGCTTTCAGATCCCGAGATCATGAAGGAAATGGGCCGGGCGGCATCGACCATGGCCCTGCCGGATGCGGCGCGACGCATCGCCGACCGTGTGATTGCCATCGGGGGTGGGTTGTGACGCGCCACCTCCACTTCATGGGCATCGGCGGGGTCGGGATGTGCGGGCTCGCAGAGGTCGCGCATGTGAGCGGCTCGGTGGTGAGCGGCTGCGACATGGCTTTCTCGGAGCGCACCGAGCGACTCTCGGCCATGGGAATCGACATCCGACTGGGTCACGATCCGAGCCACCTCGACGGTGTCGATGCGGTCGTCTACTCGGCCGCTGTGGCCGACGATGAGGCCGAACTCGAGAGTGCGCGCTCGAGACAGATCGCCGTGATCCGGCGGGCTGTCATGCTGGGTGAGCTGATGGACGGCCGGCGCGGGGTCGCGGTGGCCGGAACCCACGGCAAGACCACGACGACGGCGCTCATCGGCCATCTCGTGACCGAGGCCGGACTCGATCCCACCGTGCTGGTGGGCGGGCACGCCCGTTTTGCAAACTCCAACGCCAGGGTCGGCGGTGGCGAACTCTTTGTCTGCGAGGCCGATGAGTACGACCGTGCCTTCCTAGAACTCCACCCGACCATGGCGGTGGTGACCAACCTCGAACCCGAGCACCTCGACATCTATGGTTCCGCGGCCGATCTCGAGGCTGCGTTTGTAACCTTCTGCAATCAGACCCCGGCGAATGGACGGGTCGTGCTGTGCCGCGACGACGCCGGTTCGTGGTCGTTGGCCGGCGCTATCGACCGGAAGGTGATCGACTATGGCTTCTCCCCGGAGGCCGAGCTTCGGGCGAGTGACATCCGGACGGGCCCCGCAGGAAGCCGGTTCACGGTCACCAGAGACGGCGCCGCACTCGGTGAGGCGGAGATCTCGTTGCCTGGCCGGTTCAACATCCTCAACACCCTGGCGGCGCTGGCCGTGGGTCTCGAAATCGACCTGCCGTTCGCCCGGTTGGCAGAGGGTTGCGAGAGCTTCCGCGGGGTCGCTCGGCGTTTCGATGTGCTCGGTGACAGGGACAAGATCACCGTGGTCGACGACTACGCCCACCACCCGACCGAGATCGAGGCGGTGCTCGAAGCGGCGCGACAGGCCTTTCCCGGCCGACGCCTCCTCGTGGTTTTTCAGCCTCACCTCTACAGCCGGACCCGCGATTTTGCCGAGGCCTTCGCACGGGCATTGCTCGGAGCGGATCGAGTGGTGGTTCTGCCCATCTACCCGGCCCGCGAGCGACCCATCGATGGGGTCGACGAGGCTCTGGTCGTGAGCTCCGCCATCCGTCTCGGACACCCGGCGATCTCGGCCGGCCCGGCGCTCGACGAAGCGCCCGCCTTTGTCGATGACCTCCTCGAGGCGGGCGATGTCCTGGTGACCGTGGGCGCCGGCGATGTCCACCGGGTTGCCGAGGACTGGCTGCGAGGTGCCGCATGAGCGGAGTTCGCCGCCACTTCCTGCCCGAGAGACTCCGACCGAGGGTTCCCATGCGACGGTCCCGGCGCCGTTTCATGCTGCCGGAGCTGGCGATGGTAGGGGTTCTGCTCGTTCTGCCTATGTGGAGTGTGCGTTCGGTGGAAGTCCGGGGTTCCGATGTGGTCCCCGAATCGGTGACGACCTCCCTCGATGGTCTGGTCGGTCACATGGTCCCGCTGCTGGATCTCGACTGGCTGCACGAGGTTGCCGCCGCGTGGCCGGCGGCCTCCGATGTCCGGGTCCACCTCGAGTTGCCGGGGAAAGTGGTCGTCGAGATCTATCCGGAAACACCACGAGGATCGGTCGCGGTGGGAACGGGTTGGCACGCGGTTGCCGCGGATGGCCGTCTCGCCGGCGTGGTTGACGGACCGCACGCGCCCGAGCTCGTGGGTTTCCGACGCCCGTCGGATCGGCGGGTGGCATTTTCGGTGGCCCGGCGGTTGGCCGAGGCGAGTGGTGGCGATGTGGTTTCAGTGGAACAGGTGACCCCGGGCGATTTCCGGGTTGAATTGCGATTTAACGAGCCATCGAGGGTGTCGACGGTCCACGTGATCCCCGACGGAACGGATGCGGAAAGGGCCTGGTGCGATCTGGTGAAAACCGAGAATGCAACGGTTGAGTGGGCCGATCTGAGATGGTCCCACCGTTTGGTGATGCGGGAGGCCGCATGATGAACGACAACGGACCGCTGGTCGGGATCGATGTCGGTTCGACGCGGGTCTCCGTGGTCGTGGGCGTTATCGAGGACGACCGTTTGGTTGTCCGTGGCTGCGGTCAGGCCGGGCACGACGGCGCCCGTAAAGGTGTGATTTCCAACCTCGATGAGGTGGCGGATGCGGTACGGGTGGCGGCCGAAGAGGCCGAGGCCATGGCTTCGGTTCCGGTGGAGCTGGCGGCGGTCGGGCTCGGTGGTCTGCCGATCCAGGGTCTGCCCGCCACCGCCTCGGTCCCGGTCACCGGTCGCAACCTGACGGTCACCGATGACGATCTTCGCCGGGCCCTCACTGCCTGCGCACAGGTCAGCATCCCGCAGGACTTCCGGGTGCTCGACATCATCGCCTGTGGTTATGCCCTCGATGGTCAGTCGGGGATGCAGCACCCGGTAGGGATGCCGGGAACCCGGCTCGATGCTTCGGCATTTGTGGTCTACACCAACAAGACCCACGCCGAGACCGTCGAGCAGACCGTCAACCGCGCCGCGGTGGCGGTGAAACAACTGGTTTACGAGCCGTTGGCGGCAGCCGAAGCTGTGGTGACCCCCGATGAGCGCGAACTCGGGTGTCTGCTGCTCGATCTCGGCTACGCCACAACCGAGTGGGTGCTCTTCGCCGAAGGTGTGGTGGTCTCCTCGGGGGCTCTGCCAGTCGGCGGTCGGCATTTCACCGCCGATCTGGCGGCCCTGCTCAAGACGACGACGGCCGCGGCCGAACGGACCAAACGCAAGATCGGAGCTTCGCTCGAACGCGAGGGGCTCGATATCGATGCGGTGGAGGTTCCGAGTCTCGGTGGCGACGGCAACCATGTGCACCCGGCGCGGTTCGCCGCCGAGATCCTCCATGAACGCGCCCGCGACCTCTTCATCGGGGTCCACCGCGTGTTGGTGGAGCACGGGCTTGACCGAATCCCACGGGCTGGAATTGTCCTGACGGGCGGCGGCGCCGCCCTCGACGGACTCGAAGAAGTGGCGGAAAAGATCTTCGGGCACCGCGCCCGGATCGGACGGCCGCTGGATCTGGCAGGACTCACCGAACCCGTGTCGGGGCCCGAGTGGGCCGTGGCCTGCGGTTTGATTCGAATGCAGTGCAATCGACAGAACGGACATTTGGCGAATCGGGGACGCAGTGGTGGCCTTTTGGCCTGGCTCCGCAGCGCCCTCGGAGATTTCTTTGAAATGGGAGGTGGACATGATCGAGTTTGATAACGAGTTGATTGATGAGATCGAGGACGCGGAGGATAACGATCCGTCCTTGTTCGACAAAGAGACTGATTCGGGGATCTTCCTCGACGAGGGGACGGCGCCCGCCCGGATCCGGGTGGTGGGTGTCGGCGGTGGTGGCTGCAACTCGGTGAACCGGATGATTTCGGCCGGTCTCACCGGGGTCGAGTTCATCGCGGCCAACACCGATGCCCAGGCGCTCGCCGCCAGTCTGGCGCCGATGAAGCTCCAGCTCGGGTCCGAGCTGACGCGTGGACTCGGCGCGGGGGCAAACCCCGAGATCGGGCGCAACGCGGCGCTCGAAGCCGACAAGAAGATCTTCGATATCTTGGAAGGCGCCGACATGGTCTTCATCACCAGCGGCATGGGCGGCGGCACCGGGACCGGCGCCACGCCGGTCATCGCTCAGATGGCTCAGGATGTGGGCGCTCTCACCGTCGCCGTGGTGACCAAGCCGTTCTCTTTCGAGGGCTCCCGTCGGCGCAAGGTCGCCGAGGAGGGAATCGCCCAACTCGGCGAGAATGTCGACACCCTCATCACCATCCCCAACGACCGGTTGCTCAAGTTCGTTGAGCGCAACACCAATTTCACCGATGCCATGCGCATCGCCGACGATGTTCTTCGTCAGGCGGTTCAGGGCATCGCCGACATCATCACCGTTCCGGGTCTCATCAACCGGGACTTCGCCGATGTGCGGACGGTGATGAAGGGGATGGGACACGCCCTCATGGGAATCGGACTTGCCTTTGGCGAGCACCGGGCGGTCGAGGCGGCGCAGCAGGCCATTGCGTCACCGCTGCTCGAGGAGACCTCCATCGAAGGTGCACGCGGGCTGCTCATCAATGTATCCGGCGGAACCGATGTGACCTTGAACGAGATCAACGAAGCGGCGGAGATCATCACCGAGGGCGCCGACCCCGATGCTCAGATCCTCTTCGGCGCGGTGGTCGATCCCAAGCTCGAGGACAGCTTGCAGGTGACGGTGATCGCCACCGGGTTCCAGTCCGAACAGGATTCGGCGAGGGTTCCCGCGGTCGAATCAAGACCCATGACCGAGCCCATGGCCGATGAAGCGCCCCAAACTCGGACCAGCCGGTTCTTTGTCCCCGGTGGGCCGAACTCGGAGTACGGCATCAACCAGACCGACGATTACGAGATTCCGGCCATCTTGCGGAAGCAGATGGACTGACGGCCAAATTTGCATTCCAACGCACCCGGGGCATGCCTCGGGGGTGTTGTTCGCCCCTCCCGCACAACCACCTCCCGGCGGGAGGGGCAATCTTTTTGGGCGGGCGGCGTTGCCGCCCGCCCAAAAAGATGGGTTAGCCTGGTCCCATGGCAACCACCTACCGGCTGATGACCATGGTCGAGGAATTTCGCGAGACGAGTGCGGGCGCGTTTGCTCTTCGAATCTACCGGAATCACCGATGACAGCTCGCGAACTGACCCTCGAACTGCCCCACCAGAAGATGACTGCCCTCGAGTGGGGTCCAACCGATGGTGTGCCTTTGATCGCAGCCCACGGCTGGCTGGACAACGCCGCCACCTTTGTCGGACTCGCTCCGCTTCTCGATGATGTCCGATTCGTCGCTCTCGATCTCGCCGGTCACGGACGGTCGGATCACTGGCCGCTGGCGTGTTCGCACTATTTCGTCGATTGGGTGCCCCAGATCGTCGAGGCCGCGGACGCTCTGGGTTTCGAAGATTTCCTGTTGCTCGGGCATTCCATGGGGGCAGGGGTCGCGTCCCTGGTCCCGGCGGTTGCGCCGGGGAGGGTGAGGCGGATGGTGCTCCTCGAAGGCGCCGGACCGTTGACCACTCCGCCGGAAGACGCTCCAGCACTGCTTCGTATGGCCCTCGAAGACGAAGAGCGTGTTGCCGATGCGTCACGGAGAATCCATCCGGATCTGGAAAGTGCGGTTGCGGCGAGGTGCCACGGAACCGATCTCGATCCGGGTTCGGCCCGTGGGTTGGTTGAACGATCCGTGGAGATTGTCGAAGGGGGAGTTCGATTCACTTTCGACCCGAGGCTGCGGACTCGGTCACGGTGGCGTTTCACCGAAAACCAGGTATTCGCCTTTCTCGCCGCCATCGACTGTCCGGTGCTTGCGGTGCGGGCCGATCAGGGTTGGCCGGTGCCGGAAGAACAGATGCAGGCGAGGCTGAAGGCCATCCCGGATGTCACCCGAGTGGAGGTCGAAGGCGGCCACCACGTCCACTTGACCCATCCCGAGCGGGTGGCTCAGCACGTGCAGGACTTCCTGAAAGCAGTCGAGTTGGGCTGATCAGTCGCGAGAAACGAGCGACGAGGATCGCCGGTGTCAGTCGACCCGGCGCACGACGACGATGGTTCGATCATCGGCGAAGGGCTGTCCGGCGACATAGGCATCGAGAGCGAGATCGACCTCGTGGGCGAGCGCTTCGGGTTCGAGGGTATGGTGTTTGAGACACACTTCGGCGAGGCGATCCTGGCCGAACTCCTCACCGGCGGGGCCCTCGGCCTCGGTGTAGCCGTCGGAGTAGACGACAAGCGTGTCGCCGACCTCGAGTGACGTCTTGCCCAATTGGTACTCGTTGGAGGCCATCAGCCCGAGAGGCATCCCGGTGGAGCCCAGCCATTCGACCGAACCCTGGGATCGAACGAGACATGCGGGCGCATGGCCGGCGCTGGCGAAATGAAAGCTGGCCGTGGATGGGGCGAGGACGCCCAGGAACATGGTGGCGAACCGATTCGACGGAGTCCTCCGATAGAGCTTGCGTGAGACGCGGTTGAAAATCTCGTGTGGTGGATCCCCGTCCTCGATCGGAACCGAGGACACCGCTTCGAGGTATCCGGTGATCAGTGCCGCCGAGATTCCCTTGCCGGAGACATCGGCCAGCGCAAGGACGAACTCATCACCCCCCGCCCGTTCCACGAGTTGGTAGTAGTCGCCCGAGACGCCGCGCGAGGGGCGGGCGGCGCCGAAGAGCCGGTAACCACCGACGTGGGGGAGGCTCTCCGGAATCAAGGCGACCTGGAGGTTTCGGGCGATAGTGAGTTCCCGCTCGAGGCGGTGTCGTTCCGCGGCTTCCTGGGTGAGCGCGAGATTGTGGATCCGCAATGCAGCTACCGAAGACAGGGTGACCAGAAGCTCGAGGTCTTCCTCCGAAAACTGTCGGACAGCGGCGTTTGATCCGAGGACGATGAGTCCGAGGGCGCTGTCGGCGGCAAAGAGCGGGGCGGCCAGGAGCGATCGGACCCCTGAGGAGACCATACTCTCCGCCTCGGCGAAACGGTGGTCGGTGCGGGCATCGGTCACCAGCGCGGCCATGGTCTTGTCCACCACTTCTGAGAAGAGGCTTTCCGAATAGAGGGACTGGACGTTGGAGTTGGGGCCCGAACGACTCGCGACACAGGCGTACCCGCCATCTTCGGAGCGCATGAAGACCTCCGCTCGTTCCGGCTGGAGTTGGGCGAAGATGTGATCCAGGATCAACTCGAGGAGGTCATCGAGTCCAATGGACCGGGCCATGTCCTGGTGGACATTGTTCAACAGGGCGAGGCGTGCCGCGTATCGTCCGAGGAAATCCGGGTCGGAGGCATCGGCATCGGGTGGTGGCGTTCCGCTGCGGCGCAGGACTTCGGCGGCGGATCGCATCAGGCGATCGGTGGTCGGGGCATCGGTGATGACCTCGTGCGGAGCACCGAGGTTCGAGAGGTGATCGACCTTGATGAGGCTCGCTGACAGAGCGATCGAGTCCCCGATCTTGATCTCGGTTGGCCGGTCGATCTTCCGGCCGTTGATGAAGGTGCCGTTGCGCGACCCGAGGTCGTCAATCAGCCAGGCACCGTCAACGAGAGTCAACCGGGCATGGCGTCGAGAGAGGAATCGGTCGGCGATGGTGATGTCGCAGTGGGTCGACCTCCCGATGTCGAGGGACTCACCTTCGATCTCGTGATCAAATGGTTCATTCTCGGCGGGCGAGATCCTGAGCAGAAACATGATTGTGTCCATTATGACACTGAAGCTCAAGAATGACGTGTTCTGACTCTACCATCGCTATAGTCTCGGCGTTTGCCGGGCGATGTCGTCAGCGTTACCGTCAACCGTGAGGGACAAGAGGTTGACCTCGCGGTTCGGCTGAGCAATCCGCGGCGGTAGCGAGGCGGCCTTCGTCGGCCGCCGATCTTTCCGTGCCACAATGGGGACATCAAACTGCTCTTTCGAGGAGGCTTTCGTGCAGAAGATCGTGCTCATCGCCGTCGTCATCGTCCTCGGCCTGCTGGCCTTCAACTACTTCACCACGGGTGAGCTGAGCCTGATGCCGGCGGGCGCCTCGAGTGATGACGGCAAGGAGCTCAATAGACTTCGGGGCGAGTTCCGCTCTGCAGCGCGTGAGTTCCGCCAGGCCGGCAGGAGCGCCGGGCTGAGCGGGATGGACACGACGGATACGGCGGGGGCTGCGCTGGCCGCCGTCGAGAGGGTGGAAAAGGCGGTGGAGAAGATCGCCAAGGACACCGAGGATCCCGAACTCAAGACCGAAGCTGAGAAACTCCTCTCGGAGATCAGGCAGTACAAGAAGGACATCTCCTAGGAGCTTGCACCGAAAAGACCCTCGAGGGAAGCAATGGGGTTGCCGGTAGGGTTTTCGCCGAGGGCCGATTCGGCGCAATCTCCTACTTGGATTCGCTTTGCGAATCCTTGAAATTGGAGCAGTTATTGCTGGATGCGGCTTTTTGGCGCGATTTCGCGGGCAATACTGGCTCAGGATGCCGATTCAAGCGGTCGCGAGATCGGACTGAGCCGCAAAGAGCTTGATGAGGTTGTGACAGAGGCAAACCAGGGTCCACTCGGCACGGACCTTGATCACGCCTCGCAGAGAAAACCGTCTGAAACCACGTGGCTCCTTGATTTGTCCGAAGTTTATCTCCGCCCGACTTCAAGGGTGGATGTTGCTCCTCGGAGGGCGCGTGCTGAGGATTAGTGGAGACTCGTTGCGGGGATCCTCCGCGAATGTCGCCTACCCAGGTGGAGAGGTTGTCCGGCAAACCCGGCCGCCGACTCGACGTAGTTCACGCATCGACCCGGGAGGAATCATGTTTCGACGAACTTCTATCGGTATTGTGATTATCGCGGTTTCTCTGCTGTCGCTTCCGGCGGAGGCACAGCAACGCATCTGGACCGAGACCGGTGAGCCGGTGGATGGCTGGGAGTTCGTTGACGACGGTATCCAGGATTACATGCAGACCTGGGCCGTACCTGGCGCAGCACTCTCGCTTGCCACCGAGGGGCGACTGGTCTTCTCCCGCGGATACACCTGGGACACCGCCGATGCCGAGGCGGTGCAACCGGACTCGCTCTTCCGCATCGCCTCCATGTCAAAACCCATCACCAGCGTCGCCATCCACCAGCTCATCGAGCGGGGGTTGCTGAGCTATGACACAAGATTGGTGGATGTCCTCGATCTCCAGCCTCCTCTGGGTTCTCAGCCCGATCCATGGCTCGACGAGGTCACCATCGACCACCTGCTCTATCACACGGGGGGCTGGGATCGGGACATGACCTTCGACCCCATGTTCTACGACGACTTGATCGCCGCGACCCTCGGGGTCGACCAACCCATCAGCAAGCACGACATCGCAACCTACATGACCGGGCAACCCATGCAGTTCCAGCCGGGCGATCGGTATGCCTACTCGAACTACGGCTACTGTCTGCTCGGCCTCGTCATCGAGGAGATCACCGGTCGAGACTACAGCGAGTGGGTCGCCGAGAATATCTTCCAGCCCATCGGCGTCGGTCGACCGCGCCGCGGTCACTCGGCCATCCACGAGAGGGCCCCCGGGGAGGTCCGCTACTACGGCGTTCCGGGTGATGATGGCCAATATGTCATCAACGTCGAAAACATGGACTCCCACGGCGGATGGATCATGGCGGCGCCCGACTATGTTCGGTTTCTGAGCGCTCTGTTCGATGACTTCAACAACAGCCCGCTGCTCAGCCGGCAGAGCATCCGGAACATGGTTCGGGTGAACAACGCCACCAGCGAGTACTACGGGCGTGGGTGGACCGTTTTGGAGGAGAACGGTCAGATGGTATACAGCCATCAGGGCTCCCTCCCCGGAACCATTACCACCGGGCGGTGGACCTCACCGGGAATCGTCATGGCGGCCTTTATCAACACGCGGAAGAACATGGCTAACCTCGAGCTCGAGGACCCGACGACGATTCCCGAGCACGATCTTTTCGAGTCGATGGGTATTCGCGGTGAAAGTCTCGGCGCAGCCCTGGCCGAGTCGTGGATCCCGGTTGTTGCCGCTGGGACCGGCGCCGGGGGAAGCGTATGGCAGTCCGATATTGGGTTGCTGAACCGATCCGCGCTTTCGAACCAGGTTCGAATCCGAATCGAAAGACCCGGTGTTGCCGTGGACCACGAAATCGAGCTCGCTCCGGGTCAACAGATCGTTGTCGATGACGTGGTTTCCGAGCTCGGGCTCAGTGGGTCAGGGTCGCTGAGAGTCTTCAGCTTCGAGCCCTTGACCATCACGTCGCGGACCTACAACACCTCGACCACCGGGACCTTTGGTCAGTTCCTCGGAGGAGTCACGGGATCCGGGGGGCTGCTTCAGGGTGACAGCGCGGTGCTCATGCACCTGCGCGAGGACGGGGCGGGAAGATCCAATATCGGCATCCTCAACGCTGGTCGCCGTGAGACCCGTGTCCGGGTCGTTCTCTTCGACGCCTCAGGTGTTGAAGTCGCCAGCGTGAACCGCCGGATCGATCCGCGTCAGATCGTCCAGCTCAACCAGCCGTTCGAAGCGCTCGGAGGCCGGAGCGATATCGGGGTCGGGTATGCGCGGATCACCGTGCTCGATGGCGAAGAGGTGGTGGTCTATGGTTCGGTGGTGGACAACGGAACCAACGATCCCACAACCATCCCCATGAAGACCGGCGATGGTGCGATGACGAGTCATGTGGCCGCCGCGGCCCACGGTGAAGGCGCCGCGGGGAGCCTGTGGCGAACAGATCTCGGGTTGCTCAACACCGGCGATGCGGTTGCCGATGTCAGTGTTGCTTTCAAGCGGTCCAACGGTCCCGATCTGAGCCTTGAACTCAGCCTGGCGTCGGGCGAACACCGGGTGCTCGAGGATGTGGTGGGCGATCTCGGTGGCGAGGGTTCAGGTTCCCTCGAGATCATCGGATCGTCTCCGATCCTGGTGAGCTCGAGGACATACAACCAGAGTGACGGCGGGACCTTCGGTCAATACCTCGATGGGGTTCCCCCGGAGGGAACCGTGGCGTCGGGGACATCCGTCTGGCTGCCCCAACTACAGCAGAATGCCGACTTCAGGACAAACATCGGGGTGCACAACACCGGCGAAGATGACGCGCGGATCAGGCTTCATCTCCACGATGCCGACGGATCGTTGCTTGAATCAACCCAACGCACCATCGATGGCGGTGATCGACTTCAGCTGCAAGAACCGTTCGACCGGATCGCCGGGCGGACCGACATCGACGCCGGATATGCGGTGATCGAGATCCTGGGCGGAGATGGTGTCACGACCTACGCGTCGGTGATCGACAACAGGACCAACGATCCGACAACCGTGCCGATGGTGCGCTAAAAACTCTCAATTCTCAATTTTAAATCCAGATCGCCATCGCCATCAGCGAAAGGAAGGCGGTGGGGAAAAACCACCGCGAGTGGGAGTTGATACGCTGCGCTTTGCGGCCGTGATCGCGATCCTCGGCCCGGGTGGTGACTGCAACCTGAATCACGGTGGTCAGCACCAGGAGTGTCGCCCCGATCAGGAAATAGTCCATCCGTGTCAGATAGGACAACCGCGGCAGCGCGCCCTCGAGCACAAAACGGTAGGCGATCAGAGTGAGCATCGAGGTGATCGTCACGCTGAGCCGCGGCGCCACGAATTTGGGGTCGATCCAAAAAACGATCCATGACATGGCGACGATGATCGACACCGAGATCAATGCCTTGCCGGCCCAGAAACCGAGGTAGCGGTGGCCGTCAAAGGTGAGGATATAACCGCTGATCTCACGGCCGCCGGTTGTCAGTCGGTAAGGCTCGGGACCGATATCGACTTCGCCGAGATCCCAGTCGGCGATGGAAAACGACTCGCTCCGTCTCCCCCCGGCCACTCCGTCCGGCGCGGATGCCAAGAGTACCTCGTCGGGCCCATATCCCGGCACCACCATTCGGATGCTGAAACGTTGGTGGTCGATCGGAAAATCGTGCAGATCGAGAGGCGCCGAGAAGGTCCCGAAATAGCGCTGGCGGGAGATGACCGTCCCGTCAGGCGCGACCTCGGCCTGATCCGGGAAGGTGGTTTGAATCTGGCGGCGGTTGAGGATCTGAAGTCGAGGATTCCAAAGAGAATCGAGGGGCACCCTTTGGGTTGTCTCGGACAGACCCTCGAGACGAGGATCTCGCCAGCTCTGCAGGACGAAGAGATCCGCGGTGAAGCTCTGATCCGCGCCGTTGACGGCCGAAACATCGATCAGGTAGAGCCCGATGGTCACTTCGGTGGCTTCGCCATCCACGGTCGGACGGGTTCCCGACACCTCGACGGGAATGGTCGCCGAGACGATGGAGGATGCAAGAACTGAGGTGAGAAACATACCGAGAGCAACAGCTTTCATGGATTCCTCCTCCGTTGCCGAACAACAGTATTCTCGCATTTCTTACGATTCAGACGTACAATGCCGCGGATCTCGGAATCCAGGGAAGAGTTTTTCCGGTTGCATGGACCGGGCCCCCGGATGCCCAAACGGTGATTTTTTACAGAAGGAGTGAATCGTGATTCGTTCGATCATCAAGACCGCCCTTGTTCTCAGCCTGGTCCTCGGGACCGCCGCCGGCGCCTTCGCCGCCGACAGCACCCTCGCCCGCATCGTGGAAACCGACGAGCTTCGGGTCGGCACTTCGGGTGCCCAGCCGCCGTTTTCGTTGGTCTCCAAGTCCGGCGAACTCATCGGTTTCGACATTGACCTCGCCAACCTCATCGCCGACGCCATGGGTGTCGAGGTGACCTTTGTCCAGAAACCTTTCGGCCAGCTCCTCGACGCGCTCGAGGCCGGCGAAGTCGACATCATCATGTCGGGGATGACCATGACCCCTGCGCGCAACCTGCGGGTCGCTTTCGTTGGCCCCTACATGGTCTCGGGCAAATCGATCCTGACCACCAGCGCTGCCCTGGCGAAAATTGAAGAGGCCGGTGACATCGATCAGTCCCAGGTCAAGATGGTGGCTCTCAAGGGTTCCACCAGTCAGGACTTCGTTTCGGAGGTCTGGCCCCGGATGCAGCTCACCGTCACCGACGACTACGATGCCGCCATTGAACTCGTCCGCAAAGGTGATGTCGGCGCCATGGTGGCCGATTTCCCGATCTGCGCCCTCTCGGTGATGCGCTACCCCGAGGATGGCTTCGCCACCCTCGCGCAGCCCCTGACCATCGAGCCCATGGGTGTGGCGATGCCGCCCAACGATCCGCTGTTCCTCAATATGATGGAGAACTACCTCGGCGCCCTCGAAGGCATCGGCATCCTCGAACTCCTCGAGGAGAAGTGGTTCCAGGACGGCTCCTGGCTGATCCAGATGCCGTAAGCTTTTTACGAGATACGAGATACGAGATACGAGATACGAGATACGAGATACGAGATACGAGATACGAGATCCGGCGGCGCCTTGGCGCCGCCGGTTTCTTGCTTCGTGGTGGTTCTGAGTGAGGAAGTCAGAAGGTGAGAAGGTCAGCGCTCGCTACGCTCGCTGTGAGAAGGCCCATCGCAACAGGGAACCAAGCGCCCTCACGCTGGAAGCGTGCCCACCTTCTCACTTTCTAACCTTCTAACGTCTAACGTCTAACCCCTTACCCCTACAATCCTCCGGCCACGTTGTCCCACTCGTCGAGATCACCCGACTCAAAGTCGTCCCAGAAGATCAGGGCCGGGTCGAACGCCTCATAGGCGCCCATGTCGACGGTGAGCCCCCACGCATCGGGGATGCCGGTATCAGGCACGGCGGGGATGTTCTCCGGGCGCCAGTTCATGTCGGCGTCGACGTTTATGGGCTCGTCGGTCCAGTGATCCTCGTCGAGATCCGGGAGATCGTCGGGAATCGCCGTACTGTCGCCGGAATCGATGGCGGGCGAGTCGAGGTTGATTCGGAGTTCGGCGTCGGCAAAGGACGGATTGTCGGTCAGGATGTGGGTACCGCCGCCGGCCCAGTCGTCTTGGACGATGCTGTAGTTGACGACGGGAGCGGTGGTCCAGTACGAAATCTGGGGGTTGGTGCCCGTGTTACCCCAGAAGATCGAGTTTTCGATGACGAACGTCTGAGTCGAGTAGGTGAAGATGCCACCCCCTTGATCGGCGGCCGAGTTGCCCGACAGACTCAAGTTGACCAAGACGGGTAGCAGGCCGGCATTCTCCATGGAGATGCCGCCGCCGCGGTACGCGGTGTTGCCGGTGAAGATGCAGTTGACGAGGGTCTGGTGTTGGGTCGAAGCGGTCGATCCGTAGTACCCCCCGCCATGGCCGCCCGGCGCCTGGTTGTTGACGAAGCGCGAGTTGTACACCTTGACGGTCCCTCCCATATTCGCCATCACACCGCCACCGGCGGACGTGGCATAGTTGTCGATGAGGGTGACGTTGGCCAGGGTTACACCGCCGCCGCGGGCGCGGACTCCTCCGCCGTGGTCATCGATGGACCCGCCGTTTGCATAACCCCGGGTGATGGTGATCCCGTTGAACATGGCAGTGGGGGTGGAGCCTTCAGCGCGGACCACGTGGTAGCAGTTGTCGGTGGCGGCTGCTCCGCCGATCTCACCGCTGAGGATCGTCGGGTGGGTACTCCAGTCGCGTTCCTGGCGGATGGTCTCGCCGCCGGCAAATCCGCCGAAAACCCGGACGCCGTTCTTCGGAAGGAAACTGTCGCTCCGGCTTGCCCCCGGGAGATACGTTCCCTCGGCAACCCAAACCTCGATTCCCGACACGGCAAGGTCGATACCGTCCTGAAGATCGGTGAAGGCGTCTGCCCAGGTGCTGCCGTTGCTGCCGCCGGTGGCGTCGATGTCGACATAGGCAAGACCCAGGTCGACGTCAATCCCGGTCACCGCGCCGCCGCTGACTGTCACGGTGTCCCGATTCCCGTCACCGTCGGCGTCGTACCAGACGAGGATATCCTCTTCGCGCGGCTCGCCGACATAGCCGTCTCGGCTCATGTACGTCGCCACGTAGTAGACGCCGTCCGAAACGGGGATCGAGTATGCCCCACCCGGCATGGCCACCAAGACCGATGCGTCCGGTGGTCCCCCGAGGCTCGAGTGCGCTCCGACCTCGATCTCGGTCCCACCTCCGGGGTCACCCCAGAAGGTGACGGCGCCTTCGATGGCGCCTTGAGCGGATGCCACTAGTGGTGCAACGACCAGAGTCAGGCTGGAAATGATGATGGTGTGGACACGAGACGGGTGGCGCATGGTTTCCTCCTCCAGCGATCGCGGAACGGGAATCGCTCATTTGATCAACAATGTGTCCTGGAAACGAGACAAGCACATCGAGGCAAAGCTCCAAATTGTGAAGGTATATCTAAAGATATGCCCGGTTCGTCGGATGTCAATCATTCGATTGTCGGAAGAGGTTTGGCGGCGGCAGTCTTCTCAGGCGGATTGCTGCACGGCCGACGTATCGGCGGCGAAGAAACGCCGCCGGATCCACAACGCCACGTTGACCAGCGCGATGAGCACCGGCACCTCGACCAGCGGTCCGATGACCGCGGCGAAGGCGGCGCCGTGGCCGATCCCGAAGGTGGCGATGGCGACGGCGATGGCGAGCTCGAAGTTGTTCGAGGCTGCGGTGAAGCTCAGGGTGGCCGATTTCGAGTAGTCGGCGCCGACTTTCTTCGACATGGCGAAGGAGACGAGGAACATCACCACGAAGTAGATCAGCAGTGGGATGGCGATCCGGACAACGTCAAACGGCAACTGGACGATGACCTCGCCCTTGAGCGAGAACATCACCACGATGGTGAAGAGCAGCGCCACCAAGGTGATGGGGCTGATCTTCGGGATGAAGACATCGTGGTACCACTGTTTGTTTTTGAGCGCGATGAGCGAGAACCGGGTCACGACGCCGGCGGCGAAGGGGATGCCGAGATAAATGGCGACGCTCTTGGCGATCTCCGAGATCGTGATGTTCACCGCCGCGCCCTCGAGCCCGAAGAGGGGAGGAAGGACCGTGATGAAGATCCACGCGTAGACCGAGAAGAAGAGCACCTGGAAGATGGAATTGAAGGCCACCAGACCGGCGCAGTAGTCGGTGTCGCCGTCGGCAAGGTCATTCCAGACGATGACCATGGCGATGCAACGCGCGAGCCCGATGAGGATGAGCCCGATCATGTACTCCGGCATGTCGGCGAGCAGAGTGATCGCGAGGACGAACATGAGCACCGGGCCCACCACCCAGTTTTGGACCAGCGACAGTGCGAGGACCTTCCAGTCTCGGAAGACCTTTCCGAGCTCTTCGTAACGAACCTTGGCCAGTGGCGGGTACATCATCAGGATCAGACCGATGGCGATGGGGATGTTGGTGGTGCCCACCGAGAACCGGTTCCAGAAGCCGGCGATTCCCGGCCACGCCCAACCCGATCCGACGCCCACCGCCATGGCGAGGAAGATCCAGAGAGTCAGCCAACGGTCGAGAGTGGAGAGAGTTTTCCCGGTACTCATGGCTGTTCCTCTCGGGCGGTTTCAGTCGTTGTCTTGGTGCTTCGCTTTGGCGGCCTCGTAGCCGAGGCCGCAGAGATCGACGAGCGGCAGCCGGCGGAGTTCGGCGATCAGATCGAGATCGTTGCTCAGTTGCGGGTCACCCTCCACCGCAGCCAGTGCTGTTTCGAGCCAACGTCGGGCGTGCTCGTCGTCGGCGAGGGAGAAAAGACCCAACGACCCTCTTTGCGTTCGCTCACGAGACCGGCCCTCTTGAGCTCCTTGATATGGAGCGAGACAGTTGAAGGAGCAAGTCCGAGCACCTCGGTGATCTGGCACAGGCAGAGTTCACCGGTGCGCAGCATCGCGGCCGTCCGCATCCGGGCCAGGTGGCCGAGGGCACGGGTCGCGGCGATGGCGGCGTCGAGATCTGAGATCTTCATTTCGTTATATCGCAAAATATCGTATTCTCGAAGTGGCCTTGTCAAGCCCTTCGGAGTTCGACCTTGAATTGGAAATCACAGCGCGGACCTCTGGCCTGGATCGTGGTGGTGTTTGCCGCGTGTTTCTGGTTGCCGGTGGGTGTTGCGCGATTCGACGGCGCCATCATGGAGGCGCTCCACCTGGTCAAATGGTACGCCCGGGAGCACGTTCTGCTGTGCCTCGTGCCCGCCTTCTTCATCGCCGGGGCCATCGCGGTCTTTGTCAGCCAGGCATCGGTGATGAAGTACCTCGGCGCCCGCGCCAATAAGGTCCTGGCATACGGCGTGGCATCGGTCAGCGGTGGGATTCTCGCGGTGTGCTCGTGCACAGTGTTGCCGCTCTTCGCCGGGATCTCACGAATGGGAGCGGGGTTGGGACCTGCCACGACCTTTCTCTACGCCGGACCGGCGGTCAACGTCCTCGCCATCGTTCTGACGGCGCGGGTCCTGGGCCCGGAACTCGGGATCGCCCGCGCGGTGGGGGCGGTGATCTTCGCCGTGGTGATCGGTCTGCTGATGCACCTGATCTTTCGCCGCGAAGAGCTCGAAAAGGCGGCGGCGCAGGCGGCTCTTCCCGAACCCGAAGTGCGGCGGCCGCTGTGGCAGAACGCGATCTTCTTTGCCGCCATGGTGGCGGTGCTGGTCTTCGCCAACTGGGGACGACCGGCCCTTGAGACCGGGGCCTGGTCCGCCATCTGGAGCGTGAAGTGGCAACTCACCGCTTTTTTCTCTCTGGTGCTCGGAGCGGTTCTGGTGGCCTGGTTCGGGCTGCGGTGGTGGCTCATGGCGCTGGTCGCTGTGCCCACTTCGGTGGCTGCGGTCATCCTCCCGAACCACCCCGAGATCGCGGTGACCATCGCAGTGGTGGGTCTGTCCTGGGTCATCGGTCGCTCGCCCGGTGAGCTCGAAGACTGGTTGGACGCCTCGTGGGGCTTCGCCAAACAGATTCTCCCGCTGCTGCTGGCAGGTGTTGCGGTGGCCGGGTTGCTCCTCGGCCGGCCGGGGAACGAAGGACTGATCCCGTCTGAGTGGGTCAGCGCTGCTGTGGGCGGCAACACGCTTTGGGCGAATCTCTTTGCCGCCCTCGCCGGCGCCTTCATGTACTTTGCCACCCTCACCGAAGTACCCATCCTCGAGGGACTCATCGGGAACGGGATGGGCAAGGGCCCGGCACTGGCCCTGCTCCTCGCCGGCCCGGCCTTGTCGTTGCCCAACATGTTGGTGATAGCCAGCGTGCTGGGCTGGAAGAAGACATCGGTCTTTGTTTCCCTGGTGGTGGTCATGTCGACCATTGCCGGGGTTGTTTTCGGCTCGCTGTTCTCGTAGGGGAGGAACTCATGAAAGTTATCAAGATTCTCGGCCCGGGATGCCCGCGATGCGAAAAACTGGCGGATGCAGCCGGACTCGCCGCCGATCAGCTCGGCATCGAGTACAAGCTCACCAAGATCAAGGACATCAGCCAGTATCCGAGTTATGGTCTGATGCTGACACCTGGTCTGGTCATCGATGACGAGCTCGTGGTTCATGGGAAACTGGCAACGGTGGATGAGATCAAGGAACTGCTCGGTGGGGAGGAATGATGCAAGATCGCGAAATGTCGATTGTGGCCCTTGCAGCAATCGTACTCCTGGCGTCCGGGATGGTGTTTCCGACAGTGGTCGGGGCCGATGAGGCGGAATCCTCGACAGCTACCGCGGCGGCGGCGCCGGGCAACGGGATCGTGGCCTATTACTTCCACGGCAACAAACGGTGCTCGACCTGCCGCAAGCTCGAGGCCTACTCGGAAGAAGCCATCACCGGTGGTTTCGCCTCGGAACTGGAAGCGGGTGAGCTCGAGTGGCGGGTGCTCAACACCGACGACAAGGCGAATGCACACTTCGTCACCGACTTCGAACTCGTGACCAAATCGGTGGTCCTGGTTGAATATAGCGATGGCGAAGTCGTCCGTTTCAAGAACCTCAAGCTTGTCTGGCAACTTGTCGGTGATCAGGACGGCTTTCTGAGGTACGTCCGGGACGAGACCAGAGACTTCCTCGCGGAGGGTTGATGGAGCCCCACTCCATTGCGGTGGTGTCGGCGCTCTGGCTCGGCATCCTGACCTCCATCAGCCCGTGCCCTTTGGCTGCCAATTTCGCGGCGGTGTCCTATGTAGGAAGACACGTGGGGAGTCCGCGCAGGGTGCTGTTTGCGGGCGCCCTCTACACAGCCGGGCGTACGGCGGCCTATCTGGTCCTCGGTGCGGCGTCGGTTTGGAGCCTCATGTCCGTCGTCAGCGCGTCGTCATTCCTTCAGGGGAGTTTCAGCCGGCTGATCGGCCCCATGCTGATTTTGGTCGGTCTCTTCCTCCTCGGCGTCTTCAGCTTCAGCATCCGCGGCGCGGGTGTCAGCGACGCCATGAGGGAACGGATCGACCGGGCGGGGATCTGGGGTGCGCTGCCCCTCGGCGCGGTGCTCGCACTGGCCTTCTGCCCGGTATCGGCGGCGCTTTTCTTCGGTTCGCTGGTCCCCCTGGCGACGAGGAACTCCTCACCCCTTCTTTTGCCCGCGGTCTACGGCATTGGGACTGCTCTTCCGGTGGTGTTCTTTGCAGTGCTGATCGCCATTGGTGTGGGTTGGATGGGATCGGCCCTCGACCGGGTCCAGGCCTTCGAAAAGTGGGCGCGTTTCGCGACCGGTCTGGTCTTTGTCGGGGTGGGGATCTTCGAAACCCTGCGCTCGACGTTGTATCTTATATAGTGCACCCCGCCACCATTGGAGGCGGGATGCATCGGCACTCTCGATACTTCACCCCAATTGTGGCGGGGTACACTAGGAAAACTCGTCTGCTCGCCCTCGGCCGCGAAGCCGTCATCGGATCGTTTGTGATGAAAGGAAGCCCAGTGAACTTCCAGCCCTCTGATTCCAACCACCTCAACGCGCCCGGTGTCCAGATCGGTGTGGACACCCGCGCGGCCTTTATCACTCGGACCTATGTCCACCTCTTCGGCGCCATCATCGGCTTTGTTCTGATCGAGGTCGCGCTCTTCTCCAGCGGTCGTGCCGAGAAGATCGCTCAGACCATGCTGAGCGTCAACTGGCTCTTCATTCTCGGCGGCTTCATGGTGGTCAGCTGGATCGCCAGTCGCGCGGCTTTCTCGGCGAAGTCCGTGGTCGCTCAGTATGCGGCCCTCGGCGGCTTTGTCGTCGCCGAGGCGCTGATCTTCGTGCCGCTGCTCTATATCGCCAACTTCTACGCTCCCGGCGCCATCGAAAGTGCAGCCACGGTCACCCTGATCGGTTTTGCCGGACTCACCGCGGTTGCGTTCCTGAGCCGCAAGGACTTCTCGTTCCTCGGTGGTCTGCTCAAGTGGGGCATGATGCTCGCGCTGGTGGCCATCGTCGGTGGCGTGCTCTTCGGTTTCAACCTCGGCACCTGGTTCTCGGTTGGGATGGTCGGGCTCGCAGGGGCCGCGATCCTCTACGACACCTCCAACATCATTCGCAACTTCCCCGAGGACAAGCACGTCGGTGCAGCGCTCCAGCTCTTCGCTTCGGTGGCACTGATGTTCTGGTACGTGTTGAGAATCTTCATGTCGCGGAACTGATGACGTTTGTCGGCTGGGACAGCCAGCCCCTCGATGATTGGGCCCAGGTCCACCCACCCGGCTACATGGTCAAGCTGGACGGGCGGAAGACCCACTTCGTCAAGAAGGGGCAGGGTCCCGCGGTCATTCTGATCCATGGCTTCAACCTCGATCACAACACGTGGTCGGAGAACCTGGATGTGCTCGCCCGGTACTTCACCGTCTACGCGGTGGATCTCTGGGGATCCGGATACTCGACCCGCGAACCCCTCGACTATGGGTTTCCACTCTTTGTCGAGCAGATCCGTCTGTTGATGAACCACCTCGAGATCGATCGCGCCCACCTGGTGGGTCATTCCATGGGTGGTGGAACCTCCATCTCGTTCAGCATCGCCCACCCCGAACGGGTGGATCGGTTGGTTCTGGTGGATTCGGTGGGGATGCCGCGGCCGACGACCTTTCGAGAGAGGATCTTCCGGCTGCCCTGGTTGCCGGAGTTCCTCCAGGGCCTGCCCACCAATGTGATCCGCAAGAAAAACCTCACGGATTTCTGGATCCACGACCGCGAACTCCTGACCCCGGATGTCCTCGCCAAGCTGACCGGGTATCAGAAGATTGAAGGTACCGCCCGGGCGACCCTCGACATCCTTCGGCGGGACTTTTTCAACACCCTCGATGATCAGATCGGACGGCTCGGGTCACTCGAGATCCCGACAATGATTCTCTGGGGCCGGCACGACCGGGCTGTCCCCATCGAGGCGGGGTGGGAAATGCACGGTAGGATCCCGGGCGCCCGCTTCGAGGTCTTTGATCGCTCGAGCCACATGCCCAACTTCGACGAACCCGATCGATTCAACGATCTGGTGGTGGGGTTTCTGCAGGACTGAACGGGTGGGGGCAGGTCGGTCAGGCTTTAGAACCTTAGAATATTGACTGAACCCCCGAGGGCATTGGCTCCCGGGGGTATTCTCCTACTCCGCCATCATCCGCTGAAACTGGGGTGCTTGACAAATGCGGACATTTCACGAGTCACGGTCGAGGAACGCCAAGGTCTCGACAGATCTTGGCTGCCATGAGGTTCTTGATTTCCGTGTGGCGGGGAACTGCGGAACGACGGTTCTGCTTGGGATTGTGCCACCAGGAATGGCGGCTACCTTCCCTCAGAAGTTCACAATCATGGTTCCGGAGGTGTCGCAGCAACTCCCTCCGCTTCATACCGCGATGTGCTCTTCCGTGAAATGATCGCCCGCCGCCTGACGGGCTTCCTGACGATTAAATTCGAGCGCTTCGGATAGCACTTCTCGAAGACTCTTCAGAAGCTCCTCTTTCGATTCTTCCTGACAGTTGACTCCGGGAACCTCTTCGACCCAACCGATCCACCATTCGCCATCCTGCTTGATCACGGCAGTAAAATTCTGGCCCATTGGATACTCCTTTTTCAGGCGGGGGGGTCTCGGCCCCCTCTCGAATCCGGTTCGAACATCATCCATCGGTTTGGATCAGCCACCGAACTCCAACCACCATGATACCAGCCGGGTTAGGCTGCACCTCTCACCGGTTGTTGAGCTAGACTGAATTGGTGAGACGCCTGACGATCCAAACTCCGTACCTGCGGCTATCTGCCGCGGGTCGTCAGGGTGTTGTCCACATCCCCGTGACACCCGACTCGAAGCCATCCATAAAGATCACCTCGCGCCACCTGAGATCGGCCTGACCCGAGCGGATGGGCCCGCCCCGCGCGGTGGGCCACATGAGGCAGTTTGTCCCGGAGCCGGGAATGGTGAAAACATCGAGCCCGTGGTCAAAGGTCTGGACAAAGACCTCGAGATCACCGTCGCCGTCGAGATCGCCCACCGCCGGCGCTGCGGGGGCGCCGTTACCGTTGCCGTTGTGGCCGGGGTTGGGTAGCGGCACATCGTGCAGGATGACGCCGTCGCTCGCCCGGAGCACCATCAGATGACCCGACGAGTGGACATCGGGGTCGCCAAAGGTGGCAAGCAGGAGTTCCGGCACGCCGTCCTGATTGAGA
>Ga0164313_10000439_pt1 | contig 33110 bp, 28 predicted proteins | sample GuaBasSedimGuay4_FD_113735 | JGI IMG/M metagenome (GOLD analysis project Ga0164313, IMG submission 113735) | Subseafloor sediment microbial communities from Guaymas Basin, Gulf of California, Mexico - Guay4, Core 4569-4, 0-3 cm | ecosystem: Environmental > Aquatic > Marine > Hydrothermal vents...
CATGTATTTCTTACAACCGAACTCGGAAATAATCGTACAATATGCTAGGATATTAATGTGTGGGTGTATGATAAATGTCAATGTCAACAGAACACCTAGTGGGGTCGTATCTTGAATTTTGGCACCAAAGAATCTTCAGAATAATCAATAGAGAAAACACCAAAATTCAAGATACGACCCCATTAGGTATCAGCCGATGAGTCCCTGCACCTTTTCGATGAGAGCCCTTGGTGCGATCGGCTTCTCGACAAATTCATTGACCGGCAGGAAATCTTCGTCCTTCTTAGGATCAAAGAACATTTTCTGCTCGGAGGATACAGCTGATATCATCAGGATAGGAATATCCCTGAAGTCCTTGAATCGGCTGTTCTCGTCTGTACTTCTGATTTCCCATGCGGCGTTGAAACCCTCTGTGATAGTGGTCATCATCACATCAAGGATCACGAGGTCCGGTTTGAATTCGAGCAGTTTAACAAACCCGTCATCACTATCTCCCGCAGATTCGATCTCGTAACCAACAGATTCGAGTGCGATCTTCATCGCCTCAACGACATCAACATCGTCGTCTATTATCAGTACTTTCTTGCTCAATCTGTTTCCTCCTTACCGAAACTCATTATTGTGTTGTGGACGTGGTCAACATATTCATTGAAATTTTTTCTCAGTGTACCTGTAAGTTCATTGCCATGCTCGATGCTCTCCGGCTGGATACCTATTATCCTGATGGGGGGAAGAGTGGCGATGATACCGCCAAGTGCGATTGTTTCCGCGAAAGTAAGGTCATGAAGGGAGTAGTTCGGAAAATGGGCTCCGTCTTCGATCTCCGAAATCCCGAATGTCCTGTATTCACCTGCAGAAACATCCATTTGCGCAGAGTCGACGATAATAACCCTGTCTGATTCCAGAATATCGTTCAATAGATCAACCCCCATGGTTGCGCCATCCATCAACGTAACGTCTTCGGGCAATGGACGATCCCGAAGGGAGTTGACTACATGAACGCCCACTCCCTCATCCTTAAGCAGAATATTCCCCAGGCCTACAACCAGAAGTCCCACTTACTTGAATCTCACATTCAGCTGATGTGTAGAACAGGAGATGCACGGGTCATACGCGCGAACAAGCATTTGAAGCAGAAGTGAAATCTCCTCCTCGGATTTATCAAGGATTGTCGGTGCGAGCTTCCTGAAATCCTGATCGATGTTCTCGAGATTCTGGGTAGTTGGAATAACGCAATCCGCGTACTCGATTCTTCCTTTGCTGTCGTACGTGTAATGATGGAACAGGATTCCTCTGGGAACCTCTACTGCACCTGATCCGGTTCCAGCCCTTGGCTGGTAGGTGTAATCCTCATCCTTTATTCCGCGCCTGATGATCTTATCTATAATCTCAACTGTGTCATGCATGATATGGATGGTCTCGATGAGCTGCGCAAGAGTTATCATGTATGGATTATGGACGGGCGCGATCATACCGAGTTTCTCTGCCGCCTTTTTCGCTTCGGGGTGGAGCAGGTCAGAGTTGTTATTAAATCTGGCTAATGCGCCAACCATGTACGAATCACGCAAGTGCTTGCAATGTTTGGCAGTAGAATCCGGGATGATGAACTCGTTAGTCACTTTCCTGTATTCAGCCGGGTAGTAAGTGATACCCTCCGATGACTTTATAACGCCATCGTAGAATGGATATTCGGTACTCCCGCTCACAGGTCCGAGCGAAATGTATTCGGTTTCTCTTGTGAAGTCAGGGATTCCACCTGCAACAGACGCTATCAGGTCAACCGTGTCTACAACTTCCGGGATCATTTCAATGATCTGTTTCTGCACATCCGCGAGAGCGGAAACTGATGGAAGAACGGTAAATCCCTTGATATCCAGCGTGATCGGATGGACATGTCTGCCGACAATTACGTCCGAAACATCGTTTCCAAGCTTCTTAAGCTTAAGAGCTCTGACGACGATGTCTCTGTGAGTGGTGGCAAGCGGCAGTACGGATTTAACACCAAACAGATCGGGTGCAACCAGGAAGAAAATGTGTAGAAAGTGGGAGGAAAGGTTTTCACCGGCAAGCACGATCTTTCGGAGGTCGACCACCTGTTCGCTTGGCTCGATACCAAGCGCCGCCTCGGATGCGCGAACTGAAGCGAGCGCATGACCGCAGGCACAGATACCGCAGATCCGTGATACGATCTCCCGAACCTCATAATGTGCACGCCCCCTGAGCATTCCTTCAAAAAACCTCGGGGCCTCAACAATATTCAGAGCGACATGCTCGACCCTGCCATCCTTCACATTCAGCAATACATCCCCATGGCCCTCAACCCGGGTAACATGATGGACATGAATATCAATATTCTTACTCATTGTATATCCTCCGGTCTGAAGGCGTTGAAGATAGTCATGTAGCTTTTTATGTCCTCAACTGTCAGACCATTTTCAGCCAGAACATCCATTGCAGCATTCTCGTTCGGATCGTCCACAAGACCCCGGCAACCGGTACATGGATGACCGAACGTGGGATCGATAGCACCGCATCCGCCTCTTGTTATCGGACCCATGCAGGGTTTTCCGAGAGTGAGAAGGCACTCGTTTTCCTTAAGTCTGCACTCAACACAGACAGGATCATTGTGTCTCAGGGTCATTTTGCCCTGAAGAATGAGCTGAACATTCTTAAGGAAATCGTTTCGATCTATCGGGCATCCGTATATGTACCCATCAACCTTGATTACCTGATCGATCGGCCTTGTAGGAAACGTCGGGAACCAGTCCTTCTTATCACCGTAAACATCCGCCCTGACATCCTCCAGAGGACGTGTGTTCTTGATGGCATTCACACCTCCGGTGCATGCGCATGCACCGAGCGCGATAACGACCTTTGAGTTCTCCCGGATCTCTTCGAGCCTGGGAATATCCTGTTCCCGGGTGATTGATCCTTCTACGAATGACACATCGATATCCCATTCGGCTTCAGTTATTGCTTCCCTGAACTGAACAATATCCACATGTCCAAGCAGTACAAGGAATTCTTCAACGAAATTTATCGCTTCAAGCTGACAACCCTCACAGGATGCAAAATCGAAGAAAGCGATACGCGGCTTGCTCATAATGCCTCCTCAAGGTTTCTGACCTGGTTGAAGGTAAACACCGGACCGTCCTGGCATGTGTAGACTCCGTTGATCTGGCAGTGACCGCACTTACCAAGACCGCATTTCATGTGTCTCTCAAGGGAAACCAGGATCTGTTTATCCGGGATTCCTCTGCCCAGACACTCAAGAATGACAAATCGGTACATGACGGGCGGTCCGCAGACCAGGGCATAAGTCCTGCTCGGATCAACTGTCAGACCTTTGAAAAGTGTAGTTATAACACCGGAATGTCCGCTCCAGCTCTCGTCCGGATGATCTACAGTTTCAAGCAGGTTGATCTCGGAGGAATCAGCCCATCTTGAAAGCTCATCCTTGAAGAGTCTGTCAGATGGTGTCCTTGCCCCGTGAAGGATGGTGAATTCACCATACTCAGTACGGTTTGCAAGGATGTATCTAATCACGGAACGCAGAGGGGCAAGCCCGATTCCTCCGGCGATGATCAAAACGTCGTTGCCTTTCATCTCTTCAACAGGAAAGCCATTCCCAAAAGAACCGCGGATGCCGACTTTGTCGCCTTCCTTCATGTTGTGGATGGCGGTTGTAACATCACCCACGCGCCTTATTGTAAGATGGAAATTGTTATCCGTCGGTGAAGAGCAGATCGATATGGGAGCCTCACCGATACCCGGAACAAGAAGCTGAACGAACTGACCGGGGTCATGATTGAGCTGCCTGCCGCCTGGAAGCTCTACCTCAAAAACCTTCTCGGTCGGAGTAAGGTCCTGTACCGATTTGATGGTAGAGATCAAAGGCACATAGGAATTCTCTGTGATAGCAGGCATTATTCCACCTCCTCTGAGGACAGTGCGTTTGCTATCTCAACAAGGTTAATTTCTGAGGGACAGGTTTCCCAGCATCTGCCGCAGCCTGTACAGAAGATCTCGGAGAATACATCCAGATGGTATTTGAATTTCCTGTGGAACCTGTGTCTTATCCTCGCGGCTGCATTGTCTCTGAAGTTCTCTCCGTGTCCGACAAGGGTAAAGTCCGCAAGCTGACATCCGTCCCAGTGTCTGGTTCTGGTGCCTTCTTCCATGGACAATGCCATGTCATCTGTAACATTGAAACAGTAACAGGTTGGGCAGACAAGAATACACTGACCGCAGGAAAGGCATTTCCTGCCCATTTCCTCCCAGATCGGGTGGTCCCATTTTCCTTCAAGGGCCAGCGGAAGAAGTTTCGCCTGGATGTCAATTCTGGCAGTGAACATCTCTCGCTGTGAATTGAGAGTGTTTTCCCGAAGATTGAGATATCTTTCAGTTGCAGGTTCATGTTCGATGGAATTGATGATCTTCATTCCCTCTTCGGTTGCAACATCCACAAGGATCATGTTTCCAAGGTCGGTCATGAAGATATCAAAACCCTCTTCGACCTTAAGGTCCATAACGGAATCCTCGTAGCTGTATTCATCAGGGATGCCATCAATACCGATGATTATGGTGTTCTCCCGCCTTGCGATGTAATTTCTATCCTTATTCCGGTTCATCATCACATCATCAAGGAGTTTGATAGCTCTTATGTCTCCTGGACGAACACCGAGGATCACCTGTCTGTCAGTAACAAGTTCCTCTTTGAACTCGAGATTCTCCGTCAGCGTGAAATTCACCAGAGCTTCATGCTGAGGCATGAGATATTTTTTGGGAGGAAGTATCGTTCTTATGTATTTAAACTCCACGTTCGAGGGATCTGTGATTTTGTCAAAAACAAAATGCTTCCCCCTGGGAACGGGCGCATAAACACTTGGATACGCGCTTATCAGGTATGAAATAAGTTCTTTCAACCTCGATTTCTGAAATATGAATTGCTTCATATCAACCTGCCTTAGTTAGGATTGCTTCAGATCGTAGTAACGCATTTGACTATCCTACGATATGGATTACTCGAAGTCACCAGTTTGTAATTTCATCTGTGATTTACGGTGTAAGTCTTTTAACATCGCGGGGAAACATGGTGGTAAGCCGGATATTGTCAACTCCCAGTATTCTTGCGGTTAGCCGCTCAAGGCCGATAGCAAGACCACCGTGGGGAGGAAGACCGTACTTGTGAGCCTGCAGGTAGCTCTTGAAGGACTCCGGATCAAGCCCGAAGGCTTTCATTTTCTCGACCTGGACATCGTAATCATGTATCCGCTGCCCGCCGGTTGTCACTTCAAGACCCCGAAACAGCAGGTCAAAACCGAGAGTTGTGCCCGGGTTATCAGGATCATCCATGGTGTAGAAGGGTCTTTTCTCCGTCGGGAAATGGGTAACGAAAAGGAATTCGGAATTCCATTTCTCAAGTGACCAGGCACAGAGTAATTTCTCTTCCTCAGGATCAAGGTCCGGCTCTCCGGTGTTATCCTTCCCGCTGATCTCCTTCGTGATACGGTGCGCCTCCTCAAGGGTTACCGATGGAATGGTTTCCGATATCACCGGGAGATCCGCACCCAGCATTTCAAGTTCAACGGAGCACTCTCTTTTCAATGCTTCCATACAGTCTCTTAAAATAGCTATTTCAACGGACATAATCTCTTCAAAACCTGATATGAAACCCATCTCAAAATCAAGGGATGTGTACTCGTTGATATGCCTTGATGTCTGATGAGGCTCCGCCCTGAATACAGGTCCTACTTCGAATACACGCTCGAAGATCCCTACTCCCATCTGCTTGTAGAACTGGGGTGACTGGGCCAGGAACGCTTCGCGGTCGAAGTACTGTATCTTGAAAATGTTCGCTCCGCCTTCAGCGCCTGCCGAGCAGATCTTCGGGGTTCTTATTTCGGTGAAACCCATCCCGGTCAGGCTGTTTCTGAAAGCAGACGCCAACGTTTCCGCAACTTTCAGTCTGGCCCTCTCCATCGGATGTCTGAGACTGAGGGGTCGCAGATCGAGATTGGTATCGATATGAAGATCCAGCACTTTCTTAGTCATATCCACAGGGGGCAGTTCAGCGGGCAGGGAGATGAATTCAATAGAATCCAGATGCAGCTCGACGGTATTGGGATGAATTGAGGTATCCTTTATTCGAGCCTTTTTCACAGTTCCTGTAACCTCAACCGACTGTTCAACTTCCAGTTTGTCGAGGATTTCCTCGTTGCCCTCGTTTCCCATTACGCACTGCAGAAGACCGTCATGCCGGCGTAGAATGATGAACGCGCCCCAGCCCAGACGGCGTATCCTCTGAATCATACCGTGAATCGTTACGATCTCCCCGGTCATATTTTCCAGCTCCGCCGCCGATACAGGACCTCTCAGACCATTATCACTTATGCTCTTCATGGGAATCCCTTCAAATGCTTTCGTGTTTGGAAGCGGTAATATACTGAAACAAACAGGAACGGAGATTACCCGCCCGCTTTGTAAATACGAATCAGTCTGTTGGGTGTCGACACCAGATGCGCGAAAAGGCTCTCACCTTCTTTCCTGCACAGCTCAGCGAGGTCATCGGCTGCCTCCATTCCCGACTGATCCGAAGTGATGAGGAGCTTCAGCCTTCTTACATCTCTCAAACACTCGGCGATCTCCATCTGATAGACGGATTTTGAGCGTTCCCTGAGCTTCTCCAGCGCTTCTGCGTCCGGATCCTCAAGGGCACTCTCTTTTGATAGCCTGAAGCTTTCTCCCAGCCTCTCCATACGCTTCCGGACAAGCTTCAATTCATCAATGACTGCAGAATTGTGGATTTTCATATTCTTGGCAATACAGCTTCCGTGAGTTAGTATTCTGCTGGAGTATATACGCATATTAAGATAGGAGTAGAATGCCAGACACCTACAGGATACTAGCCATCAACCCCGGTTCCACCTCAACAAAGATATCTGTTTTTGAGAATGAAAGGGAAGTCTGGTCAACCAAGCTTACCCATTCACAGGATGAGCTTTCGGAGTACGGTCATATCTTCGACCAGTACGAATTCCGAAAAGGCGTTATACTGAACGCCCTGCGGAACGCCGATTTCGAAATTTCAGCATTCGATGCCATAGTCGGACGGGGAGGGGTTCTATACCCTATTGAAGGGGGAACCTATTCCATAGATGACAGGCTTATCGAAGATCTGCATAAAGGGGTTCAGGGAGAGCATGTTTCCAACCTCGGAGCTCCTATCGCAAGGGAGCTTTCGGTTACTGCCGGGTGTCCCGCTTTTATCGTTGACCCTGTTGTTGTCGATGAGATGGAACCGCTCGCCAGGTTCTCCGGTCATCCTGATCTTCCCAGAAGATCGATCCTCCATGCACTGAACCAGAAAGCAGTCGCAAGAATGGCAGCAGCCGATCTCGGCAGAGATTACAGCGATCTGAATCTGATAGTGGTTCACCTTGGCGGAGGGATTTCAGTCGGGGCTCACAGGGGGGGCAGAGTGATCGATGTCAATAATGCTCTCAACGGAGACGGACCTTTTACTCCGGAACGGTCAGGAGGCCTCCCGGTCGGAGATCTGGTTGAACTCTGTTTCAGCGGCAGGCGGACCCATGCAGAGATCAAACGCATGATCAAAGGCGCAGGCGGGATAGTGGCTTACCTGGGAACCAACGACATGATGAAAGTCGAAGAGGAAGTTAAGAATGGTAACAGCAGGTATGAATTGGTTTACAGAGCAATGGCATACCAGATCTCCAAGGAGATAGGCGCTCTCTCGGCAGTTCTCGAGGGAGATGTTGATGCAATAGTAATTACAGGCGGTATTGCTTATGATAGGAGCTTCATCGACTGGATAACCGGGCGCGTTAAATTCATAGCTGATGTGCTTGTATATCCGGGTGAGAAAGAGATGGAGGCCCTGGCTCTCGGGGCCCTTCGTGTTCTCCTGGAACAGGAAACAGCAAAGACCTACAATCCCGAAGGACTGGTTCGTTAATGAGTAAAAGCGGTTTTGATAAGGAGAAAAAGGCCTGGGAGGAGAATATCCTCAACCCCGGACTTGAAAAGTTCCCCGAAAGGAAGGAAGTTTTCACAACAGGCTCCGGAGATCCCGTTGAGAGGGTTTATTTCCCGGATAGCCCCGGGGATGAATATCTTGAGAAGCTTGGATTTCCCGGGGAGTATCCCTATACAAGGGGAGTTCAGCCAACTATGTACCGGGGCCGTTTCTGGACCATGCGCCAATATGCCGGTTTCGGAAGTGCAGAGGAATCCAACAGACGATACCGCTACCTGCTGGGACAGGGACAGACGGGGCTTTCAGTAGCCTTCGACCTACCGACGCAGATAGGATACGATTCCGATCACCCGCTCTGCGCTGGAGAAGTAGGGAAAGTGGGCGTTGCTATCGACAGTCTGGCTGATATGGAGTTACTATTCAAAGATATTCCACTGGACAGCGTTTCAACATCCATGACCATCAATGCGCCGGCGGCTGTTCTGCTGGCGATGTATATAGCCGTCGCTGAAAAGCAGTCCATTTCCCCCGGAAAACTCAGAGGTACAATTCAGAACGACATACTAAAGGAATACATGGCCAGAGGAACTTACATTTTTCCCCCCGGTCACTCCATGAGACTTATCACCGATATTTTCAGTTTCTGCAACAGGAATATTCCGATGTGGAACACTATCAGCATTTCAGGCTACCATATCCGGGAGGCAGGATGCACAGCCTCGCAGGAAGTTGCCTTTACCATAGCGGATGGAATCGCATACGTTGACGCAGCGATGGAAGCGGGGCTTGCGGTGGATGATTTCGCACCAAGGCTCAGTTTCTTCTTTAACGCTCACAATGATCTTCTGGAGGAGGTTGCGAAGTTCAGGGCGGCTCGGAGACTCTGGGCAAAGATAATGAGAGAAAGGTTCGGCGCACGCAAAGCAAAAAGCCTGATGCTCCGGTTCCATACGCAGACGGGCGGTTCAACACTTACTGCTCAGCAACCCGATAACAATATTGTAAGGGTGGCAATACAAACCCTGGCGGCTGTGCTCGGCGGGACTCAGAGCCTTCATACGAACAGCAGGGATGAAGCCCTTGCGCTGCCATCGGAACACGCTGTGCGCATTGCTCTGCGAACCCAGCAGATCGTCGCTGAGGAGTCAGGGATATGCAATACGGTAGATCCGCTGGCAGGCAGTTACTTTGTAGAGGAGATGACGGAAAGGATAGAAACCGAGGCAATAGATTATATAGAAAAAATAGATTCTCTGGGCGGAATGGTTCAGGCAGTGGAAGAGGGATACCCGCAGCGTCAGATCCAGGATGCGGCCTATACATACCAGCGGGAGATCGAGAATTCCGAGCGGATAGTTGTAGGGGTAAACAGTTTCGTTGTTAAAGAACAGCCGCCGGAGGGACTGCTGAGGGTTGATCCCTCGGTTGAGAAATCCCAGTTCGCTAAACTGAAAAACACCAGGGAAAACCGTGATAACCGCGCGGTATCCGATTGCCTGAATGCTCTTGAGCAGGCCGCAAATTCATCTCTTAACCTCATGCCTCCCATATTGGATGCCGTGAGATCCTACGCTACGCTTGGTGAAATATGCGGTGTACTCCGTGAAGCGTTTGGCGAGTATAGACCAAACACAGTCCTCTGATGCAGCCTGTATACAGATCGTTGCGAAGCGGACATACTGGAAAGGTGGAAATAATGAGATTTATTAGTCCATCGGCAGCAGCATTTATTACGATAACTATCCTGCTACTTACCGCAGGATGCGGCGGTCCAAACGTCGACAGGACAACATGGCTCATCGTGGTCGGGGAAGACACGATTTCTGTTGGTGAGGCCGGTGAAGCCTGGAACCAGCTTGGCGACAGTCAGAGAGATCAGTTCAATTCCAAGGATAATACCATCGGTGAGTACATAGTTACCTACGGCCGAAAAGTCCTTCTCCAGCTGGAACTTGCGGACTCGGGATACATGGATGATCACCTTCTGCTCTTATCCAGAGCGGCCTGGCTGAATGCGAAGCTGGGCGAAGCAGGAAGGAAACTGCTTTACGAGAGGGAACTGGAAACCATCGGAGATGATGAAATAGATTTCTTCTTAAGCTACCTTGGCAGACATGTCCTTTATACGATAAATCCCGGCACCGATTCCGAGGCAACGTTAGGCCCCGTCCACTTCCCGCTCCTGCCGGCAGATCTGATCAGACTGCTTGATTCCCTTTCATTCGGTGAAGCCGGAATAATGGAAAGCGGAATGGAGATAAGACTGGATTCCATCGTGACAGCGGATTCTTCGCTTATTCTCCAGGCTCTTTCGGATACAGTGATGGTTCGATCAAGTGCAGCATCTGCGATAGCAACCAGAAGATACCAGGAAATGGAGGATAGCCTTAAACAGTCCTTCCATACCGATTACAATCTCAGCCTGGATTCAATGGTTCTGGAGCAGTTAGTGCTTTATTACTCCGGGGAGGCTGAATTCCCGAATGGAGAAACCGTTGTTTTCTCCTCAGACCTTGGCAGCATAACAGCTGAAGAGATGAGGGGCGAGATTTCTTACAGCCAGAATCATCAAATGTTGAGTCCTGCCAATACGGTCTGGATGGATGGATTCGTCGACCTCCTGCTTTTCAACTTCTACAGCCTTGATCTTCTCGAAAACGAATCTCCTGAATTCGTCAATGCCCTCCGCGAAGAATCGGAGAAGTATCTCCTTGAGATCGCATCCGAAGAATTCTACACAGACAGGATTCAGTCCACAGTGACAGTTACCGCCGAGTACATGGAAGATCTGTTTGAAAATCTGGAGGAACCCTTCACTGTTCCGGAAAAGAGAATTCTTCAGGCTATCTATATGCATGAGGATTCCGCCAGAGTATATCGCCATCTGACCCAGGATGAAAAGTATGATTTCCGGCTCAGAATGCCTGGATTCGTGAACCTTGCTGCCGATTCAGCTTATCCTCAGATAACCGGGCCTTTGTCCGTCACTCAGGTTCCCGGATTCTACGGTGAGGATATTTTCCTTATCGATCCTGCAGATACCACAACCTGGATGGGACCTCTTGCTCTATACGATAGAGATCTCATGTGCATGTTCCGGCTGATCGAAGTGATCCCCGAAAGGAATTCTACATTTACCGAAGTTGAGGATCAACTGCATCTGATGGCCAGGAACAGGCTGGAGGAGCAGGCCACGATTGACGTTATTCGTGAGCTTGAGGAGAAGTTCGGACTGCTCATCAATGAGGACATTCTTGAACAGCTGCCTGAGGACCCCGGCAGCTGGGCTGAACTTTAAATCTGCCTTAACAAAGATGGGGACATGTGTTTTGCACATGTCCCCTTAATTTACCCGTCTGAAGTTATTTTAGAATTACTACAGTAGCGGATGCTGTGGCACCATCCTCAGATGTAACCCGGACAATGTAATAACCTGCGTTCAATGAATTTACCTGCAATGTGCATTCTGAATCCTCAAGGTTTCCGGTAGCAACAAGTCTACCCGAGGTGTCGTAGAGATCCAGAGTGCCGTTATCCGCAGGATAGGAAACGGAAAGTGATCCGTAGCAGGGATTCCCGGCAACTGTAATCTCCGGAAGACTGATCCCGCTGCCGGAGCCTTCAATCCCAAGCATATGCATTGCGGGCATAAGTGTAGGGTCGCCCAGCACAACCATCCCGAGATGCCATGACAGCTCACTCGGAGAAAGACCGCCCTGGGAAATGTAAACCCACCAGTCCTGGTAGGCTTCGCCCAGTGACGAACCTGAACCAAGGGGGGAATAGAAGGGTGTGAATTGCAGCATTGCTCCGCTTTTGGTGCTTCCCACCGATGCAAGGCTGGATGCTGTGCAGTAAGCGTATACCGCTCCCATGCTGTGTATGGTCGTGAAGCGGGCGTTCGAACAGGCGAAAAGGTTGTAGAAGTGAGCCTGCGGCAATGCGGGAATCAGTTCATCGTATGTCGTTGTCGGTCCCGGACTCCAGAAGTGGGTGCTGGAGCTCGAGTGAACAAAGGGGCTTATCCAGACGTAGTTGCCGGGCAGCCTGTTTTCGAGATAATCGGTGCCGTTAGTAGCGGATGCATTACTCACAAGTTCGGTATTGGGATAGAGATATTGCATGGAGGCCTTGTATTGAGATGCCCAGGGAATCCAGTCGTCATCCACGTAGCAGAGCGCGTTAAGGGGTTCCGGGTCGCCGTTCAGTCTCCATTCATGAATCCTCTCCAGGTAATCGTTCAGGATCTCGGTGGGGTCACCCACCGCAGTCAGGTTATCGACCTTGATCCGCCCGACGTAAATCTCCGGGTCGAGGCTTCCGTAGAATGTATCGTAAATCCCGTCGGAACCGGGGACAGCCAGGAATGGGTATCCGATCCAGTTATCCTCCCAGTCGCCGTCAAGATCCATGTAGAAGTAATCACTCGGAAAGGTTTCCGAACCCTTCCCATCTGTCTCGCCCAGAGCACTCCATGGTGCCGGAAGGTTTCCAACAAGCACCGCGCCCTCAAGACCATCGTTGTATCTGTCTGTGAGGTACGCTTTCATCTCTTGGGGCGTGCTGTATGTAACCTCGATAACTTCGGTGGAAAGCCCCTGTGAAGCGATATCCGCCGTCCACTGGTCAAGCAGACCGGCATCAAGGCTGTCCGTAAGTCCCTCTTCGAAGATCAGGATAAAATCGGCTCCATCGGTCCCTGAGATAGAGGTGACAATGAGGGGCAGGTATTGGGGCTGACCTGAAATCCACTCCTCGTAAGTCCCCTCTACAAATGTCGGGTCGGGATTGATGGTCAGGGGTGTTTCATCGTAGACACCCCCTGTAAGAACCAGAAATATCAGAGTCAAACCAATCATGGTATCATTCCAATCATGTTAGTTGAATCGTATCAGAGCTTGAGGTACTGGTAGAGATCAAGATGACGGACGGCAAAATTCAGCGCAGGGTAAAGGATACTTGAGATAACTCCGAGGTACAACAGTCCAAACACTATGAAGATTCCAAACCTTTCAAGCTTCCTGTAATTGTGGAGAGCCTGTCCCTTTAAGAACCTCGCCACGATCCTGCTGCCGTCAAGCGGAGGGATAGGCATGAGGTTGAAGACCATAAGCACGATGTTCATAAGTGCGCCCATCGCAAGGCTGTGCACCAGTATCGAAGGCAGGATGCCGCCAGCGAGATGAAGGAACAGAGTAAGTACGATAGCTATCGCGAAGTTTGTGGCAGGTCCTGCAATAGCGACCCACATCATGCCTGTCTTCGGGTTTCTGAAGAATCCCGGATTAACCGGTACAGGCTTTGCCCATGCCAGCATGATGGGGCTGTTGCTGATGAGGAAAAATGCGGGAAGCAGGATCGTTCCCACTAAATCAATATGGGGAACAGGGTTGAATGTCAGTCTACCCATCTTGTAAGCGGTGGGATCTCCAAGTTTAAGCGCAACGTACCCGTGGGCGATCTCATGACAGACCACGCTGAAAAAGACGATAATTATTATGAACGGAGTTTCTATACCCATTACCTTCTCCGCCCTGCAAGCAGCAGCCAGACCATCTGCCCTAAGGATGCAAGCGCTGCGGCTACATAGGTCATGGATGCAGCGCTCAGAACTTTCTTAACGCCTGCCAGTTCGGCTCCGGTCATGTTACCGCTTCTCTCCAGATATACTACCGCACGTCTGCTGGCGTCGAATTCAACAGGAAGTGTGACCAGCTGAAAAAGCAGAGCAGCACCGTAAAGCGCGGCTCCGAGATAGTACAGCGCGGTCATGTGAAAGAACAATCCGCCTATTATCAGCGGAAAGAGCATCTGGGAGCCAAGGTTTGCAACAGGCACCAGCTTCTGGCGAAGCTTGAAGGGACTGTAGCCCGTAGCGTCCTGAACGGCATGCCCTGCTTCATGGGCGGCCACGCCTACAGACGCTATGGAATTGCCGCTGTACACATTGCGGGAAAGGCTCAGCATATTGTTACGGGGATCGTAATGATCTGTAAGGTTTCCGGCTATTTCCTGAATACCGATATTCGCAAGCCCGTAGCTGTCCAGTATTTCCCGCGCGACAGAGGCGCCGGATAGCCCTCTTTCCGTACTTACCTTGCTGAAGCGCTTGTAGGTGCCGCTGACCTTCGATCTGGCTATCAGACCTATGATCATTGCGGCAATAATAATCAGGAAACCAGCATTCATGTCCAAAAATCCCAGGTACATTTTCAGTCCTCTTTCAAGCCGTAACTATCTGATTCATTCCTCATGCACGAATATAAGCAAGATTATTACCCCTGAAGACCGCGCTTATAGGGCCTCCGGAACTCCTCATCAAGCTTCCGGGTGACATTATGGCACAGAGGGCAGTTCGCTGAAACTGACCGTTTGCCGTTTTGCCAGAAGGGCTTTCAATCGTTTCATGACCGCTCCCCGCACTGCATCGTTCTCGAAATCGCAGGGATGGATGGCGAATCTTACAGTTTGGGAACCTCGCAGAAACACACCGGAAACAGTTACCCAGAATGCCGCAAGAGTTCTTTTTACATAGCCTCCACCCGCGTAATTCACAGCAGGCATTCTAAGGACAGTCCGCCCTGTTCGGGGGTCCCAGATACGCCACCTGTTCTCTGCAAAGGTAAATCCGGTTTTTGCTAAAGCTGCTACCGTTCCTCTGCTGTACAGCCATGCCGGAGCTGTAAAACCACTGACTTCCAGAGCAAGAGTCCGTTTAAAAGCCGCACAACCCTCCTGCAGAAGTTTTTCCGCCGCTTTTTCATCAAGTCCCAGAAATTCACCTTCGCCCCTCGTGTATAGAGCCGACCTGATCCTCTCTGAGATAGACAAAGGGGAGCTGCCGGCTATATGCTTAAAACCGTGAAGAACCATCTCAACTCCATTTTTTTCCAGCTCTGAAAGCCATCGGCAGAAATCAGGGAATTCGTCCAGCGGCCACCTTCCGTGGTAGTCCGGAACAACCAGCATGCTGTATCTTCCGGCCCCGAGTTCCGCAAGAGCGGAGTGTATCTTTCTCAGAGTCACTTCATGAGCCGGCGTCACATCATGCACGGTCAGCTGCAGTCGTTTCACGATTATTTCCACCACCTGTCCGGTGAAACCAGCCTCTCAAGGTCCTTCTCATCGAAGGCATCCATTATCCTTTCGTAGAAACTCTCAATTTTCCTGAAAACATCCTCCCAGGAATGCCTCTCAACGGCGTACTTCCTGAGATATTCAGTGGTTTCTTTATTGGATATTGCTGCAGCCTGAGAAATGGAGTCAGCCAGGCTTTCAGGGTTGCCGGACTCGAAGGGAGGAAGAAGACCAAGAGACACTGCCATTTCACCCGAAGCGGATACATCGGGAAAGACGGGAACGGTACCGGACGCAATCGCCTCAAGGCCTGCGAGTCCGAATGTCTCATACCGGCCCAGGGCCAGAAAGACATCGGCGGATGCCATAGCTTGTGCAACGTCATCTCTGCCGCTGAGAAAGGGCAGACGATGGATCTCAGGGTACTTATCGATGAAATCACTCACGATACCTTCGTGCGGACCGCGGCCCCCTATAACAAGCTTGATCCTGCGGGGATCTCTGAAAAGCGGGTAAGCCTCCATCAGAAGATCCAGCCCCTTTTCCCAGTGAAGCCTTGCAAGGTACAGAACGATACTGCACCCTTCGGATGCGTCGACTTCCCTTCGGAATCCGTTTGAGAATGCAGCCGGGGAAAACCTGTCCGTGTCAACTCCCAGAGGAGTATGAAAGAGTCTTCTTATACCGGCTTTGTACAGCTTCTCGAGCATGCATTCTGAAGCGGCAAAAACTGCTGTCATACGGCTGTAGTGCCTGCTGACATGGTTTACAGCAATCCTGCGAAGCCGCTCGGCAAACTTCGCGGGAAATATCTTCCCGGCGTAGGGACCTATATAACTGTCCGGAAAATCCGAATGGTAGAGACCTACCGTTGGAACCGGGGAAGCGCCCATAGCCCTGACCGTAAGAGCCGGAAGAAGATAGGGGCTTCCAATCTCTATAATGTCAGGCCTGAAATCGAGAAGGGCGGAATTTAGACCTCCGCTGTCTACTATCATGCGGTACCCGGATTTGAATAGAGGTACGGATCGCAGTGTATATATCCTCGTGCCGCCCCTGAGGGTGAGGCTGTCATCCTTTCCGGGGATAACCAGAGCAGCGGTGTGACGGGGATGTTCGGAGAAGTATTCAAGCTTCCTGTCATGGTAAACCCGTATTCCTCCACCGACACCGGAATACAGACTGTTCACATCACAGATTCTCATAGACTTTTAATGAATGCCATCACCCGGACTGGCATCACTTCCCGGCTGAAGAAGATAAACGCCGCCCTTTCCATCATCTGATGCCAGAACCATTCCGTTGCTTTCAACCCCCCTTATCCTGATCGGCTGAAGATTGACCAGAACCACTACTTTCCTGCCGATCAATTCTTCCTTCGAATAGAAAGGTTTCATCCCGGCAACCAGTTGACGTGTATGATCACCCATATCCACCATAAGCCTGAAAAGTTTGTCGGCGCCTTCTATATCATTGACCTCTTTAACAACACCTGCTCTCATGTCGATCTTCATGAAATCATCGTAGGATACCGTTTCTTTGATAGCAGGCTTATCAGTTTCCTGTTCGGCTGATTCGGATTTACCGCCCTCCTGCTGCATAACTTTCTCAAAACCCTTCTTGAGCTTCTCAAGCAGTATTTCAGGCTCTCCCAGCTTTCGTCCGACCGGAATATTCTCGCCGCCGGCATCCTTCCACAGCAGCGAATCGCTGCCAAGCATCCTGCCGGTTCTCCCGCAGGTGAACGGAATGAAAGGGGCGAACAGTATCCGGAGTGTGTCAGCTAACTGAATGCTGTAATAGATGGTTGTTGCGCACTTATCCCTGTCTGTCTTCGCGGTTTTCCAGGGCTCGGACTGATCGAAGTATCTGTTGCCCTCTCTTGCCAGGTCCATTACCCGAAGACATGCTGCCTTGATTTTGAAATTCCGCAGCAGCTCCTCCATCTCGTCACGGGCGGCGGCAGCGGATGTCATGAGCTTTGTCTCCTCCGGTCCCGCTGTTCCGGGCACCGGCACCTTTCCTTCGAAAGTCTTATGAGCGAACTTCATTATCCTGTTTACATAATTCCCGAAAACATCTGCGAGCTCATTATTCTTATGCCGGAATTCATCCCATGTGAAGTCGGCATCACGATTCTCCGGTGCGTTTATTGCAAGGGCGTACCTCATGGGGTCAGGGGGGAAGTTAGTCAGGTAATCCGTCAGCCATATCGCAGTTCCCCTGCTTGTTGAAATTTTCTGTCCATTGATGGTAAGATATTCGTTGGCAGGAATATTCCATGGAAGAACGTAGTTGCCGAGACCATGAAGAACGGAGGGTTCAATGAGCGCGTGAAAGACTATGTTATCCTTCCCGATGAACTGCACAAGGCGGGTCTCGGGGTCAAACCAGTAATCCTTCCAGCCCTCCGGTTCTCCCCTTTTCGCGAACAGTTCAATAGTACTGCTCACGTAACCGAGAAGAGCTTCGAACCACACGTAGAGAACTTTTCCCTCAGCCTCCTTCAGGGGGACAGGGACGCCCCAGTCAAGATCCCTAGTGATAGCCCTCTCCCGAAGACCATCTTTAAGCCAGCCGCTACAGTAGTTAAGCACGTTGTTCTTCCAGCCGGCGTGGGATCCCAGCCATCCTTCCAGCCATTCCTGAAAAGCATTCAGCCTGAGGAACCAGTGTGTAGTTTCCCGTGGGTCGGGTGAGGAACCGCATATTTCACAGGTCGGATTCAGCAGATCGAGTGCGTCCAGCCATGAACCGCAGTCTTCACACTGATCTCCTCTGGCGCCCTCCGAGCCGCACTGCGGACAGGTACCTCCCACGTACCTGTCGGGTAGAAACCGATTACACTTATCACAGTAGAACTGCTTCATGGATCTCTCAACTATGTATCCCTTTTCAAGCAGTTCCAGAAAGACTTCCTGTGTAAACTTGTAGTGCTCCGGCTTTTCGGTTCTGGAGAAATTATCGAATGATATTCCGAAACGCTCAAAATCCGTTTTGATGATATCATGGTACCTGTCAACAACCTCACGGGGAGTTATTCCCATCTGCTCAGCCTTGATGGTTATGGGAACACCATGCTCATCTGTGCCACAGATGTACAGTACATCCTCCTCGCACATTCTGAGAAAACGGACGTATATATCAGCCGGCAGGTATGCCCCGGCCAGGTGCCCCAGATGTGACGGACCGTTTGCGTATGGCAGCGCGCTTGTTACCAGATATCTTGACATTGTTTCTCCAGGTTCGGTGAATAGTGCTGTTTCATTCCTTCTGGTCAAGAGGTTTCTTGAGAGGTTTCTTTCTCCTGTGGAACTTCTCGATGTCCATAACCTTTTCTTCTTCATCCTCCAGCTGAATGGTTACCGTCTCTCTGAATATGTCAACTGCGATGATCTTTCCCTCCCTCTTTCCGATCCTTGTTCGAGAACCGAGCTGAGGGTAGAGTTTGGAGGCCTTTCTGTAAAAATCAGTTTCGTAATTCAGGCAGCACATCAGTCGGCCGCAGACACCCGATACTTTGGACGGATTTGGCGCCAAATCCTGCTCTCTTGCTGTCTTGAGGGTAATCGATCTGAAATGCGACAGATAGGAAGCACAGCATAACCTCTTTCCGCACAAACCCATGCCGTCCTTCTGCCTGGCATCGTCCCTTACACCTATCTGCCTCATCTCTATTCTTGCATGGAACTTACTTGCAAGATCCCGGACCAGACCTCTGAAATCCTTCCGCTGGTCAGCCGTGAAGTAAATCCGCAATTTTCTTCTGTCCAGCTGTGATTCACAGCTGGTAAGCTTCATATCCATGCTTCTTGTTGAGACTCTTTCCATGCAGAATTTCAACACTTTTTTCTCGAATTCCCGATTCTGCTGATCCTTCTGAAGGTCATCAGGCGTAGCTTTCCGCACAAAATGGCCGTTGATGGAAGCTACAGGATCCCTTGGATCGTATTTGGCTACGACCATCCCGAGATCTTCCCCTCTGTCCGCGGAAACAACGACCAGATCTCCAACAGAAATAGGCTTTTTTGAAAGGTTGATGAAGGTGTCAAGCCTTCGCGAACTGAACAGAAGCCGGAAAAGCTCAATGGCACTGGATCTCTCCTTATCGTAATTATCACTGCTTCCGTTTTCGTTCTCACTCACATAACTCAATTCAATGATTCCTTTCCAGATCTGATTATACTCTTCCACATACCGGTGAATGCCGCTGCCAGAACTACTCCAGGCATACCGTTTCCAGCAATCCTGGTTTCAGCCATTCGGAACAGTTCCACACCGCAGCCGCAGGCATGTTCGTCTATACTGAAGCCCTGAAGGATCCCGGGCGGATGAACAACAGGCTCCTTATCAAAAGTGCATCTCCTGAGATCATGAATGAATGTCTGCATGATTCTGCAGAACTCAAGGGATCTCTCCCTGCCCAGTTTCCGTGCAACCTCAGTGGCCAGGGCTACCGCTGACCATCCTGACCTGCATTCGGTTATCATCCGCAGGACATTTTCCGGTCCGTACTTGAACTCCGCCTCTGACGGGTTTAGAGCATTCAGAAGGGCGATACCGGGTCTTCCATCGCAAGCCCTTGCGATATCGCGGGCATCCTCTTCTCCCAGAGCCAGCCGATCCATCAGAATACCTCTGATAGTGTCCTCATTAAGCCTCCTGAACCTTACGAGGTGTGAACGGGACCTTACGGTAGGAAGCAGGGCAGACCATTTTGAACTGATAAGTATTATTACGGTTTCGTCTGGAGGTTCCTCAAGTGTTTTCAGCAATGCGTTCGCAGCCTCCACTCCCATTGTATCCGCATAAGTGATGATCTCTAAATGCCCTTTGTTCTCGAAAGCCTTTTTTGAGAGCCGCTCTCCCATTTCCCTTATCCGGTCAATGCTTATCCTGATGTTCCCCGCAAGCCGAAGCGGCGAAACGCCGTCATCCACTCTTGATTTGAGAAGCTTTGCGATCTCTTCGGGCTTGGTGCTTCCAAGCTCGGGAATAGTGAGTCTCACATCAGGATGCTCGAATCTGAATACTCTTATGCAATCCCTGCACTCGCCGCAGTAACCGTCCTTGTCCTCCTCGCACATCCAGGCTGCCGCAAGCTCAAGCGCAGCGGTAAGCCTGCCGACACCGGAGGGACCGGCGAAAAGGTACGAATGGGCAAGCCGTCCTTTTGAATATGACCTGCTCAAAAGCTCATCCGCTCGATCCTGACCTGCGACCTTTTTCAATATACCCATATCTACTGCAGATACTCCACGGGATTCAAAGGTTCTCCTCCCCTGCGGATCTCAAAATAATATCCCGGCCGGCCTCCAGGTACCGATCCGGATCTGCCAAGCGCAGATCCCGGATTAAGCGCATCACCGACGCTGACCATGACCTGCCCAAGATAACCGTATATCGTGTAATAACCATCCTGGTGATCAAGAACAACCATATACCCCATGCTCAGGTATTCACTGGCGAACATTACCTCTCCGGGTGCCGATGCGCTGACATCCTGCGATGGAGCAGTAACAACAGTTATTCCATCACTTACGGTCTCGGTCCCGTACTGCGGATTCGTCTGTATTCCAAATCCCCTGATCACTTCTCCCGCCGCAGGCCAGGTTATGCTGCCCCGCTGGCGCTCTATGAAGCTGTTCATGTCCGGTTCAGTAAGAGGTACAGAGGCAGAAGAAGGGCTTGAACGGGTACTGAGCTGAGTTACAAACTGAGCCCTGCTTACTCTCCTGTCTTCAAGTACGGCCAGAGACTCCTGCGCAGCGGCGATCCTTCCCATTATCTGATTCCTCATCGTAACCTGGCGCGCCTCTTCAATGTATATGCGCTCCTGCGTTTCCTCCATCTGATGCCTGAGCTGCTGCACGTTGACAAGCAGGATTTCAAGTGAATCACAGAAGCTGCCAAGCGAATCCTGGCTGATCGAGAGCATGAACACTTCACCCGCTGCCTTTGATGCAAGATAATCCACGTAAGCCTGCCGGTGCAGCATCCTGCTGAATCCTCCCTCCACGAAAAAGCTGCCTATCCCTCCGAGGTTCCGATGAGAGTACAGGTAGACCATGTATGACGAAAGGCTTTCAACCAGGGCTTCCCGCAACGAATCCTCAGAGGTGAACACACCGGAAACAGTGCTTAACTGCTGGAGTATTTCCGCCTCTTCCAGCGCCAGCTCGTTGTAATAACTTCTGGAGGTGAGAATGTGCTGGTGGATGGCATCAAGGATAGTGGATACATTCGCTCCCTCCTCCTCAAGGAGGGCTATCTGCTCCTGAGTTTCCTGCACGCAGGCATCAAGGCTGTCAAGTGAGCTGGCAGAAATCAGTGCCGCAAATAGCATCAGTGCAGTCAACTGCGCCTCCCGTCCTGAGGTTTACAGAAGCCTTGAAGCCAGTTCCTCGGCTCTGTCGGTTTTCTCCCAGGAAAAGAACCCGCCAGCTTCAGGTTCCCTGCCGAAATGCCCGAAGGAGGATGTGCATGAAAAAATTGGCTTCCTGAGCCCAAGATACTCAATAATCCTGTAGGGGCGAAGGGGGAATATATCCCTTATCGCTTTTTCAATGGAACCGTTATTGCTGGTTTTTCCTGTTCCGAAGGTCTCTACCATAACCGAAACCGGATCTGGTCTGCCTATTGCGTAGGCAAGCTGAATTTCGCATCTGTCAGCAACACCTGCTTTTACAATGTTCTTTGCAATATGCCGGGCCATATAGGCAGCCGAACGATCGACTTTCGTCGCGTCCTTACCTGAGAACGCTCCGCCCCCATGCCGGCCTGAACCGCCATACGTATCAACAATGATCTTTCTTCCTGTCAGCCCTGCGTCTCCGTGAGGTCCGCCTATAGCGAACCGGCCGGATGGATTGAACAGGAGCTTCCCGTTCCATTTCAGAATCGGTTTGCATCTTTGCAGCACGGGTGTGATAACCTTTTTCAGTATATCATCTTCCATATCACCTCTTTGGGCATCAGGCGCATGATGAACGGATATGAGGATCTCATCAATGGAAACGGGTGTATGTCCTTCGTATTCGACGGTCACCTGGCTTTTCGCATCGGGTCTTGCCCATGGGATATCCCCCGCTTTGCGTGATTCCCTTAATTGCTCCAGAAGCCTGTGCGCCAGCTGAACAGGGTAGGGCATAAGGACTTCCGTTTCTCTGCATGCGAAACCGAACATCAATCCCTGATCCCCTGCACCCTCGTTATCAACCACACCATGATCGATATCGGGTGACTGAGAATGTATTCTGATTCTGTATGTATTCTCGCTGAAATGAAAACCCAGATCCGGGATTTCGTAACCTATCGAGCGGATAGTATCCCTTGCAACCTTCTCATAATCCACACTGGAGTGGCTCTTCACTTCACCCGCCAGAAGGCAGAAATTGGTAGTTACTAGGGTTTCGCAGGCAACGTGTGCATTCGGGTCATCTTTGAGATGCGCGTCAAGCACAGCATCCGAGATCTGGTCACAGATCTTATCGGGATGACCATCCGAAACGGATTCACTGGTAAACATTGTACCCATGATAAGATAAACCTCGTCAATTCTAGTGCCGAAAAAGGAAAACCGCCTGCCGGCGGCCTGAGGGTGAGCTATCGGCTTTTTAGCACTTTTTTTAGTGTGGTTGCAATAATCCCCAAATCATTCCACATAAAAGTAATGATACACTAAATCCTGTCGAAGTCAACATCTGATGGGGGGCAGGGGGTCGTATCTTGAATTTTGGCATTCGTCAATGTCTTAGCAAATCAAATGCCAAAATTCAAGATACGACCCCCTAAAACTCTCCGTCCCAATTAGCACTTGTGAACGGGAATCCTTGTGGATATACTGCCATGGTTCCCGAAAGGTCCGAAGTTGTATTATCTTTGAGCCAATCTGCGGAGGTAGTATTGAATAAGAACGTTAAGGTTATTGCCAGCCTTGTCAGAAAAGCCAAGAAGAAACTCCTCCAGGACCAGAGGGAAGAAGCCCTCGAGTTCATGAGGAAAGCGGTCAATGTTGACGATAACAATGGTGTACTTGTCCAGGTAATACAGGCTATCGGCAGAAAAACTCTGATCACGGAATCTGAAGACCCGCCGCCGGCAGCTCAGGAGGCTCCTGTACCGGAACTGCTGGCAACCCCGGAGGTCGCCGATGCAGAACTGGAAGAGGAGAAACAGCCGGCACCTAAAAAGGCTCCGATAAGGAAACGGGTTGAACCGGAGCTGCTGGTAACCCCGGAGGTCCCCGCAGCAGCAGAAGAAGAAGAGGAGGAGGAACCGGTAGAGGTTCTGGAGGAAGCCTGGATAGTGGAAGAACAGCCCCCGGAGAAACCAGAGCCAGAGGCGGAAGCTATGGAGAACAACCAGGAAAGGATACCATCGATGCCCCCCGAGGATCAACTCACTAAACTGTTTGAAGCATCAGACAGAGAATACGATAATGGTAATCAACAGAAGGCCATTGCCTATCTGAAGAGAGCCAGAAAATTAGATCCGGATAATCCCGAAGTCGGTTCAAGGATAGAAATTCTCAAAACAAAGATCAAATCGGCCAACCTTATCCGGATAGCCGGAAAAAGGCTCGCGCTTGGGGAAACTGCAAGAGCAATCACTCTGGTACGTCAGGCTTTCGATCTGAGACCTGATTCAGCAGGTCTGGATGAACTGCTTTCTGACCTTGAGAGTATGCCTGTAACTACTTCCCCTGCAGCTGAAGTCGCTGATTCGAGAGAGACACGATCCGGTGCCAGTGATGAATACATATCACAGATACGTCAGCTTGTTCAGGATAATGCTCTGGAAAGGGCGGCATCTATTGCAGAAGATGCTCTCCATATCTTTCCCGGTGATGAGCTGGTAGTGGAGTTCGTCGAAAATTTCAAGAAACTCGGACTGCTGGAATAAGGGCAGACCTGCTAACCGGAAAAGAAATCCGGAACGCATGTAAGAAGGGTACCAAGGACAAGAGCGATTATTCCTGTCAGAAATATCAAGCCGGTAATCACCGGATGCAGTTTCTTCCCCAGCATTACAAATCCTGCCACTGCAAGCAGGAACCCCGGGATCAATAGTACGAGATAATTGTAGTTCAAAAAGATCTCCTTACAATCGGTGTCAAGTATACTGCTGGAATAATATGCGGTAGTGCCCGCGTCAAGCTTTTTTACCTGAAAGCTGCTCCCAGATAGCCTTTTCCTCTTCAGATAAGGACAAGGGCAGCGAAACCTCCACATGAACCAGCTGATCGCCTTTCGTTCCTCTGTAGGGAACTCCCTTTCCGGGGATTCTCAGAACCGTTCCAGGCTGTGTTCCGGGATGGATCTTCAGGACGATCTTCCCGTCCAGCGTGCGTATCTTCAATTTCGTTCCAAGAACTGCCTGAGGAGCGGTGACTTTAACCGTACAGTGAATATTTCTCCCATCCCTCCTGAAAAAATTGTCAGGGTTGATCCTTAGTTTCACCATGACTGTCTTCCGGGAAGGTGTTGCGAGGCGAAGCACCGATCCATCATCCGAACCAGGCGGTATGTTCAGGTCAACAGTCTCCGAGGAAATGACCTCTCCGGTTCCATGACAACTTGAACAGACATCTCTGAAAGTTTTACCTGCGCCGGAGCAGGAAGGACATGGCATGACCATCTGACCCTGCTGCAATCTGCCCGAGCCGCCGCATTGACTGCAGGTTTCCTCGCCCGATCCGCCTGCTCCCATGCATACAGTGCACATTGAGGGCATTTCCAGGTTTGCTCGTACAGTTCCGCCAAGTGCTGCGGTTGTGAATGGGACGGATACAACAACGGTGTGCTTTGAGGTTCTTCTCTGTCCAAACCCGCCGCCGGTACCGAAACCTCCGCCGCCAAACATGGATCGAAGAATATCCGCCAGACCGCCGCCGCCGAAAGAGCTTCCGGTCTGACCGGCGGCATCACTCCATGAGAAGTCACCGCCGCCCTTCCGGATCTGATCGTACTTATTTCTCTTCTCTTCATTACCAAGGATATCGTATGATTCGGAAATTTCCTTGAAACGTTCCTCGGCTTTCTTATCTCCGGGGTTTGCATCGGGATGATACTTCTTGGCCAGCTTTCTGTAAGCTTTCTTCAGTTCATCCTGTGATACGTTCTCATCTACCCCCAGGGTCGAATAGAGATCTTTATTCACTGGTTTCTATTCTCCCCCTCCGGTTTCAGGCTGTTCCCCGGTTACAGAAGATGAAAGAGGTTTACCTACCCTGACCCTTGCGGGGCGGAGAAGATCCTGTCCGAGAGAGTAACCCCTCTGGAAAATTTCCAGAACTGTATCCTGATCAAGTCCATCCCTGCTTTCGGCCAGCATGGCTTCATGGATATTCGGGTCGAAGGGATCACCCTCGGCTACCTCCAGCTCTTTGAGGCCCTCCTGTTTCAGTATACTGACCAGCTGTTCGGATGTTTTCATCAGGCCATCGGTTATCTCCTCTACAGAATGACCTCCTTCCTCTACGAGCTGCTCTGCCCTGTGATAATTATCCAGAACTGCAAGGAGTTCCTGTATCAGATCCTTCTTGCCCTGCTCGCAGAGCCGTCTGAAATCCCTTGCCTGACGTTTCCTGTAATTGTCGAATTCCGCCTGGAGCCGCAGGAGTTTCTCCTGAAACTGAAGTCTGACCGAATCGGGTTCAAACCTCTCTGCACGATCCTGATTCTCCGTACCGATCTTTTCAGCCATGTTTTCCGCTTCCGGAACTTCCTGAATGCCGATCGGCTCCTCCTGGGATTTGGGGATAGGATCTCTTTTCCTGGTGGAAGTTCCGTTCCTTCTCTTCAGCGTGCTTCTTCTTGGATCAGCCATCAATCATCAACTACTTCATAATCAGCATCGACGGTGTTGGCTTCGTCTCCGCCGGAATCGGCCGCTCCCGCAGCTTCTCCCGTCTGTCCTTCAGGACCGGCAGCCTGCTGCTGAGCCTGCTGCTGCTTGTAGAAGGCTTCCCCGAACTGTTTCCAGGTTTCCTGAAGACTGTCGAATTTCTGCTTTATCAGATCGTCATCCTGACCCTCAAGAGCTTTCTTCATATCTGATACTGCCGAATCGAGGCGGGATTTGTCATCGGGAGTTACCTTGTCTCCGTATTCCTTCATCTGCTTCTCTATTTCAAAAACCATCGCGTCGGCATGGTTACGCCTCTCGATAATCTCCTTCTTCTTTTCGTCTTCCTCGGCATGAGCTTCAGCATCGTGCAGCATTTTCTCGATCTCATCCTCGGAAAGTCCGCTGGATGCTTCAATTGTGATCTTCTGTTCTTTACCGGTGGCTTTATCTTTTGCCGCAACGTGGAGAATTCCATTGGCGTCTATATCAAATGAAACTTCTATCTGCGGCATTCCTCTTGGAGCTGGCGGAATTCCGTCAAGAACGAATCTTCCAACAGTTCTGTTGTCAGCTGCCATTTTCCGCTCACCCTGAAGTACGATGATCTCGACCTGAGGCTGATTGTCAGCGGCGGTACTGAACACCTGGCTTTTCTTGGTGGGAATAGTTGTGTTCTTCTCGATGATGTGTGTCGCTACTCCGCCGAGGGTTTCGATGCCAAGCGTAAGCGGAGTTACATCGAGGAGCAGAACGTCTTTGACATCGCCTGAAAGCACTCCAGCCTGGATGGCCGCCCCTACTGCAACCACTTCGTCAGGGTTAACACCCTTGTGAGGCTCCTTGCCGAATATCTCGGTAACTTTCTTCTGAACAAGCGGCATACGTGTCTGTCCGCCCACCAGAATGACATCGTCGATGCCGGATGCGCTCAGACCCGCATCTTTCAATGCTGTCCTGCATGGTTCTACGGTCATGTCCACGAGGTCATCTACCAGCTGCTCGAGTTTTGATCTTGAAAGGGTCATATCCAGGTGCTTTGCTCCTGCAGAATCGGCTGTGACGAACGGCAGGTTTATGTTAGTGCTCTGCGTTGTTGAAAGCTCGCACTTGGCGATCTCAGCAGCTTCCTTGAGCCTCTGAAGAGCCATCATGTCAGCGGACAGGTCGATACCCTGCTGCTTCTTGAATTCGGCAACCATCCAGTTGATTATGGCGTGATCGAAATCGTCTCCGCCGAGGTGAGTGTTGCCGTTTGTTGACTTAACCTCAAAGACACCATCGCCTATTTCGAGTATTGAAATATCGAAGGTTCCGCCGCCGAGGTCGTATACAGCTATCGTTCTGTTGGAGGCTTCCTTGTCCAGTCCATAGGCAAGGGCGGCAGCCGTTGGTTCGTTTACTATCCTCTCCACTATCAGGCCGGCTATCTTCCCTGCATCCTTGGTGGCCTGCCTCTGGCTGTCGTTGAAATACGCCGGAACGGTCACAACCGCTTTTTCAACCTTCTCTCCAAGGTAATCCTCGGCAGTCTGCCTCATCTTCTGGAGGATCATTGCCGATATCTCAGGAGGAGAGTACTTCTTACCAAGTATTTCAACCCAGGCATCGCCGTTCTTTCCCTCAACAACTTTGTAGGGAACCCTCTTTATCTCTTTTGTCATCTCACTGTATTTACATCCCATGAACCTCTTTATGGAGAATATGGTATTCTCGGGGTTCGCCACTGCCTGCCTGTGGGCTACAACACCCACAAGCCTCTCTCCTTTGTCATTGAAGGCAACTACCGAAGGCGTTGTTCTATTACCTTCAGCGTTTGGTATTACGGTAGGTTCACCACCTTCCATAACTGCCACGCACGAATTTGTGGTTCCCAGATCAATTCCAATTATCTTTCCCATTAGTTATCCTCTCGTGTTTTTTCCAAATTCTTCTGATACTTTATAAACCCGCTTTGAACCTTCCACAGTTCCTTCTGCTCGGGCATTGATTCCTAGTAGCTATCGAGCAATCATCGTGCCAAAAATACCTCTACCTGCAGAATATTGCCCCGCAGTACCTTACAAACTACCCAAAGCGGTCCTGTTTCGTCGGGCGTACAGCGGGCGTGCTATTGTGGCACATTCCATGTCCTCTCTTATGCTTTATAGTATATGGTTGCATGAAGTGACACGAGGATGATTCCCTGTACGGAAAGGAAGATGTGGACAGAATAATCGTACGGGGTGCCGCGGAGCATAACCTGAAGAACATCACTGTTGAGTTTCCCAGAAATAAGCTGGTTGTTCTTACAGGGGTCTCCGGCTCGGGGAAAAGTTCCTTTGCATTCGATACTCTCTACGCGGAGGGTCAGCGAAGGTACGTTGAGTCGCTTTCAGCATACGCGAGACAGTTCCTCGGTCAGCTTGAAAAACCCCTTTACGAAAGCATCGAAGGGCTTTCTCCGGCGATTTCCATTGAACAGAAAACGGTAAGCCACAATCCCAGATCTACGGTAGGCACCGTTACGGAAATATCAGATTACATGAGAGTTCTCTTCGCAAGGGTGGGTATTCCCCATTGCCCCGAGTGCGGCAGGAAAGTATCGGGCCAGTCACCGCAGCAGATGGTTGACCGGATTCTGGAATTCTCCGAAGGGACCAGACTGCTGATAACCGCTCCGCTCCTGCGGAACAGAAAGGGAGCCCACGCGGACCTCTTCCCGGCATTGAGGAGAAGAGGCTATGTAAGGGTTCTTATCGATGGAGAAAGCAGGAGCCTCGAAGAAAACATCGAACTGAACAGCAGGAAAAAGCACAGTATTCATCTTGTGGTCGACCGGGTAGTGTCCAGCAGGAGTATCGCCAGCAGGCTCATGGATTCCGTTGAAACAACCTTGAGGGAAGGTGATGGCATACTTTCTGTCATAAATGCTGATTCGGGAGAAGAAACCCTGATGAGCGAACACAGTGCCTGCGCATGGTGCGGTATCAGTATGCCTGACCTCACTCCCCAGCTTTTCAGTTTCAACAACCCGCTGGGAATGTGCCAGGAATGCTCCGGGCTTGGGTACGAACTCAAGGTTGACCCTCTGCTCGTAGTTCCAAGAAAAGCGCTGTCCATCAAAGATGGAGCCGTTGGCCCCTGGGGGATGCCGTCGGGTCATGGGAAGAACCTGGCACGGGCACTTGCCAGGGAGCTTGATTTCAGCCTCGGAGCTCCATGGCAGAGCCTGTCTTCGAACGTACAGGATGAGATCCTCTACGGCTGCGGCGGCAGAAAGATCAGTATAACATGGTCCTCCAGTAACAGTTCCGGGACATGGGAGACGAACTGGGAAGGCGTTATACCCCGGCTTGAGAGGCTTTATCGCGTAACGGCAAGCCAGGCGGCAAGGAAATTCTACGAGAAGTTCTTCAACAAATCCGACTGCGAAGGGTGCTCCGGAACAAGGCTTAACAGGGAAGCCAGGGCGGTAACTGTAGAGCGCAGAGGTATTCATGAATTGAATTCCATGACCGTCAAAGGCCTTCACGAATTCTTCTCCAGTCTCGAACTCGACCCATGGAGGATGGAGATCGCGACGGAGCTCCTGAGGGAGATCAGAAACAGACTTGATTTCCTTGTTAATGTCGGGCTTCACTACCTCACACTGGACAGGGCGTCACCAACCCTTTCCGGCGGAGAAGCTCAGAGGATAAGGCTTGCCAGTCAGATAGGAAGCGGACTTACAGGGGTTCTATACGTGCTTGATGAACCCACAATCGGCCTTCATCAGAGAGATAACGTACGGCTCCTCTCTACTCTTGCAGAACTCCGGGATCTCGGCAACACCGTTCTTGTTGTGGAACACGATCATGATACTATTCTTGCTGCTGATCATGTGGTGGATTTCGGCCCGGGCGCAGGCGTTCACGGAGGAAATGTTGTCGCGACGGGAACCCCCGCCGAGATAATGGCATCGAAGGATTCCCTTACCGGCGACTACCTCTCGGGAAGGAAATTCATACACCGAACCGTACCTGTTTTTGGGGAGGACAGCGATCTTCTTACACTGAAGAAGGCAAGCCTTCATAACCTGAAGGATATCGATCTCAGTATTCCTCTTGGAAAATTCATCTGCGTTACGGGTGTGTCGGGGTCGGGCAAGAGCTCTCTTATCAGCCAGACCCTTTACCCGGCACTCGCGGCGGCTACCGGGAATTCCACGAAACTCCGCCCCGGCCCTTACGGCTCCCTCGAGGGGGTGAACAGGGTGGACAAGGTCATCAACATCTCCCAGGATCCCATTGGAAGAACACCGAGGTCCAACCCCGCAACCTATACGAAAGTTTTTGATCTCATAAGAAAGCTGTTCGCTCAGACATCCCAGGCAAAGATCCGCGGGTACAAACCCGGAAGATTCAGTTTCAACGTCAAGGGCGGCAGATGCGAGGAGTGCAGAGGCGCAGGTGTTATAAAGATAGAGATGCATTTCCTTTCCGATGTCTTCATAGAATGCAGAACATGCCGCGGGCGCAGGTTCAACCGCGAAACACTGAAAGTCACATACGGAGGGCTGAATATCGCGGAAGTGCTCGATCTCACCGTCAGCGAAGCACTTCTTCAATTCGAGAGAATTCCCGCCATTTACCGCATTCTCAAAGTACTGGACGATGTGGGTCTCGGATACGTTCAGCTAGGGCAGCAGGCGACAACGCTCTCGGGCGGTGAAGCGCAGAGGATTAAACTTGCAAAGGAGCTGTCGCGCCCCGGGTCAACCCATACAGTTTACATTCTGGACGAACCGACCACAGGCCTTCATTTTCATGATGTGAAGAAACTCCTGATAGTCCTTGGAAGGCTGGTCAAAGCGGGGAACACCGTAATAGTCATCGAACACAACCTCGATGTCATCAAGAACGCAAGCTGGATAGTCGATCTTGGTCCGGATGGAGGCGACGCCGGGGGCTGGATAATTGCAACCGGTACACCCGATCAGCTGGCCGAAAACGGAGATTCGTATACGGGCAGTTTTCTCAAGGCTGTTCTGGAGAAGGAGGAGCGGGAGTAACAGGGGCGCTCTGAACGAGAAAGCCCAGCCTGTGCCCGAGAACCAGATCACCCTCATCGGAGATACAGCAGCATATAAATCCCGCCGGGAGCGGAGCGCCCGGAAGGAAGGAAACGAAAACATCACTGAACAGCGAAGCGATAACGATGCTGTCACCGCGGCACCAGATGTCCTTCGGTCCGCTTAGAGATTCGTCTATCGGATGGAATTCCCATCTGTCATACGTACCACCGGGATTTCCCCACCAGCCGGCGCCCCCTTCCGCGCATGCAATACCGGCCACATCCATGAGGGAATCCCCGTCCATATCAACTGCAAAGCACCTTTTTACTCCAGCGCCGATCGTACCGACGCGGTGAACAACCGGAAGAGAGGCTCGATTCTCAATAGCGATCACACCGCTTCGGCAGCCTGAGGCGAACAGATCCATATCTCCGTCTCCATCCATATCACAGGAAAAAACTGATTTGGCTCCCGGCAGCTTCACAAGAGTCGATACCGTACCATCCTCCTCCACAAGTGCAACCATTCCCGGGTCGAAAAGAGCCACAGCCAGTGCAGGAGCGGAAGAGGTGTCCCAGAGCACCTCGCATATCCCGTCCGGTCTTCCCCTAAGCGGAATCACCCGATCTCTCATGACAATGGATTCACCTGCAAAGTCCGAAACAGCAAGCTCTCCGTTCCACAGGCAGATATCACGCGGTTCGGACACTTTGCACGGCAGAACGTCAACCGTATGACCAGTATCCGCAATGCACACCACGGATGGATCAGCACATACTGCCGCTATCCCTCCATCCAGAGGATGAATGGCGACCGGAATACCGGGCAGCGGAATTACCCGTACTGCAGAACCAAGAAGACTGAGACAACTGATAAGATCAAGAACGATACGTATCATACCGGTCTTTCGAAGTTCGATATCCTGAATCCGCTACGAACCTTCCTGACCGTGTTAATGATCCATAGAAGGCAGTAGCTCCAGAAAAAAACTTCAAAGAGGACCGGGAAGAAAGAGAGCGCAGCAGCCGCTGCGGCCATGTTCATCCAGGGGCTCCACAGCGCGGAAAGCAGGTATTCTATCCTGCCGCGATCAGAATTTCTGACAAACAGCATTGCAAGAGATCTCTGTTCATCCTGACCGGCTGGAGTCCCGGTGTGATTGGAGAAGCTCTCGAGGAGGGTCTCAACCGCGCAGAACCGCACCACGAGCCAGAGACCGGCCATAATAGTTCCGGCCATAACAGCTCTGATATCGCCGTTCAGGTTATAAACACCCCATCCCCAGGCACCGTAGAAGAGGCCTCGCGAACCGGCGTCCCCGATCTTATCAAGAAACTCTCCACCCGCTGTGCGGCTGCTTCCGGTGAATCTGGCCACCTCTCCGTCGCATGCGTCAAGAACGAAGGAGAGCTGAAGAAGAAAAGCGCCCGCGATGAAATATGCAGGTCTGCCAGGAGCGAAGAGAGCGGCTCCGGCGCAGGCAAGAATACCTTTGAACACGGAAACACTGTTCGCGGAGAGCCCCGCGCGAAGGAAAAAAGCTGTCAGATAAATGGAGAATCGGCGGATTATCAGCTTCCTGTAAAGACATATATCCAGATCGGCCGGCTGACAGACGGCTCTGAGGCTGGCAGCATCAGGAATATTCTTCATTCTTTCTCCACAGTGGTCACGAGTATTGCGCCGGGCAGCCGGTTCAGGGGCCATAGGAGGATTGAAAACAGCAGATAAGCGGTATGATACACCCTTCGGATCAACCCGTATCTCTCGAAAAGATAAGAAACAAACCTGAACTGAAAAAGGGCTCCCATGGCCCGCTCATCAATAAGATTCCCCCTCTGCGGCAGAAACGGTACAAGTGTCGCGAAGGTCCGCTTGGGTCCGTAACGCCAGCGTTCCTTTCCGATCAGGTGCTCCTTGATCGCCTCATGCAGGCGGCAGCCTGCCCACGCGGTTATAACCACAATCCGCCCGCCCGTACCCGCAACCCTTACCATCTCTTTCAAGATAGCGGCAGCTCCTGCATCATCAAACAGGTCGACAACACCGGTGCTGTAAATCAGATCGAAACTTCCATCTGTAAAGGGAAGCGCGCGGGCGTCGGCTACCGATGTTCCCGCTCCTGCCTCTTTTGTCAGTTCCGCCGCAGTC
>Ga0164313_10000440_pt1 | contig 33093 bp, 31 predicted proteins | sample GuaBasSedimGuay4_FD_113735 | JGI IMG/M metagenome (GOLD analysis project Ga0164313, IMG submission 113735) | Subseafloor sediment microbial communities from Guaymas Basin, Gulf of California, Mexico - Guay4, Core 4569-4, 0-3 cm | ecosystem: Environmental > Aquatic > Marine > Hydrothermal vents...
ACCAGGGCATAACCAATTCCCCTGCTCGTACCTGTGATGATTATATTTTTCAATTTAAACTTTATATATTTATCAAAATAAACAATCAAAAATATGAAATATTTAAGCATTACATTCCTATTATTTATTAGTTCTTTTATTTATGCCCAAAACACGTATATCCATTGTGGTAAATTAATAGATACAAAAAAAGGTAAAGTTCTTAAGGAAATGACCATTATTGTAGCCGACAATAAAATATCTGCAGTTGAGAAAGGTTATCAATATCCTGAATCTTCCGGTGATTCACTTATCGATCTAAAAGACAGAACGGTTTTACCGGGATTAATAGATATGCATGTGCATTTGGAAATTCAGATGAGTCCAACCCGTTATTTAGAAAAATTTACCAAGAATACAGCTGATATAGCATATGAATCCGTAAAATATGCCTCAACAACCTTATTGGCCGGTTTTACTACCGTACGTGATCTGGGAGGATCGGGTGTAAATATTTCCTTAAGAAAAGCAATTGAAAAAGGAATAATAAATGGCCCCAGAATTATTACCGCAGGTAAGTCAATTGCAACGACCGGAGGGCATGCAGACCCAACCAATGGTTATAGAAAAGATCTAATGGGCGATCCGGGGCCAAAAGAAGGAGTTGTTAATGGTGTGGAAGATGCAAAAAAAGCCGTAAGACAGCGCTATAAAAATGGTGCGGATATGATTAAGATTACGGCTACAGGAGGCGTTTTGAGTGTTGCGAAAAATGGACAAAATCCACAATTTACCATTGAAGAAATTAAGGCTATATGCGAAACTGCAAAAGATTATGATATGCACGTAGCAGCCCATGCACATGGAGATGAAGGCATGCGAAGAGCCATTTTAGGGGGTGTGAAAACCATAGAGCACGGCACGCTGATGAGTGAAGAAACAATGGATCTGATGATAGAAAATGACGTTTACTATGTGCCTACTATTACGGCAGGAAAAGAGGTGACTGACAAAGCAAAAATAAAAGGGTATTATCCTGAAATAATAGTACCCAAAGCCTTGGAGATCGGGCCTAAAATTCAAGTTACTTTTAGAAAAGCATATAAAAAAGGAGTCAAAATTGCATTTGGAACGGATGCCGGTGTTTTTTCACATGGGTTAAACGCAAAAGAATTTGGTTATATGGTGGAAGTTGGCATGCCCGAAATGAAGGCGATACAATCAGCAACTGTTGTCAATGCCGAAATTTTAAAAATTGACAACATTGGTGAAATCGCCGTAGGTAAATTTGCCGATATTATTGCAGTTGAAAATGACCCAACAGAAGATATTAAAACCTTGGAGAATGTAATCTTTGTAATGAAAAATGGAGTTGTTTATAAGGATTAAAAAACCTTTACTCTTCAAATATAATATGCTGATAGGCACCAATATCAGGATTTGATACTCTATTCACATCTAAAATATCGAAAGGCACCCTGAATGATGCATTTCGATCGGCCTTGTCTATAGCATCAGAATTTTGACCAATTATCAATTCATTGGTTTCTGGGTTTTTAAGATCTGTCTCGCCATTTAATATAATATCCTGATAATGGCTGGTATCATTAAAATCAAACAAAGGATCGTCTGAATAGTTACCATTTAGATCATCAAATTTTATCATACAATTCTCGAAATTATAATTAAACTCAGCTCCCATATCTTGTTCTAAGATCATTTCAATATTTTGATTTCCATCAATAATACAATTTGTAAAATTAGCCTCGATCAGATCTCTCGCTAAAATAGATCCTGTACCGTCAGAATTGTTGAATTCCAAAAAATTATTTACCCATAATGTTGGAAATTGCCTTATACTCCTGTTCCAATAATTGGCAAAAGTGGAATGTGTGAAATTATAGGTTCCCCCAATAGTACAAGCGAGAGAGGACATGCCGTTATTTCCAATTACAACATTATCACCAATAATATTAGCGGTTCGTCCTAGAATACCAAATGACGAGGTATTATAAATTTGTGTATTATACAATTTTAGTGTCGGTTCGGCTAAACTTCCTATCGAATCCATCAAGATACCAATCGTATTGTTTTTAATAATGGCATTATTTATAGAATGATCTTTACTTCCCGCTCTTAACCAAATAACACCCCATTGGCCCGCAATATCCGAATAAAATGGTTCTAGCCTATCCCCTTCGAAAACAACCTCTTCACCAATCTCTCCATTTACTTTTAACGAAGCACTCCTTTCAACCAAGAGCCCGGAACTTTTGTGAAAATGCACATTTACTCCTTTTTCTATTATTAAACTTCCATTTTCCGGAACAGCAACATACCCATAAATTACGTATGGTTTATCGTTCTGCCATACCGTATTCTCATCTAGATAAAATCCATCAATCGCAATTACGTCTCCCTCGGGATCAGTCCCTAAAATAATTTTTTCTTTTACTCCCAGGGCATCTCTGGATGGGTATAAAAAATGAGCATCCTGAACCAAAGTAACCAGATCAACATCCTGTAAATTCTCACCTCTGTCAAAGACTATGGAATCGGTATAAATAGGATTTGTAACCTGGTTAAAATCAATTGTAGCCTCAATAAAAACATAGATACTGTCATTGGCAAGTATGTCAATATTCGTAAAGGTCTTCCCGTCTAACCCGTCTACATTAAGTCGGTAGAACGACTCTTCCCCTCTGCCTAGTTGTATGGATGGAATGGTAATATTATTATTGGATCTATTGTAGACCTTTAGTGTTCGGGTACTTGAACTGATATTTGTAAATATGGTATCTAAATAAACCGTATCTCTCGAAAAAGAAAGCTTACCGCTATTTAATATGGTTTGATCAAAATCATCATTACAAGAAATCAGATTTATTATTAAATATAACGATATAACAGAGAGTGGAAATCGTAATCTCACTATAATTATTTTTTTACTAATTCTATTTCAAATACTTTTGACCATCTTTTACCGGTTACAAAAAGTCGGTCGTTTTCCTTATCATATGCAATGCCATTCAGTACGTTATCACTACCTTTTTGTCCCGCTTTCTCCTGTAAACCTTTCAAATTCACTATTCCATCAATTGCTCCATTTTTAGGATTCACAATTAAAATAGAGTTTTGCTGCCAAATATTAGCATAAATTTTACCCTTAACATACTCCAGTTCATTTAATTTTTCAGCTTTTCTTTTATTTGTATAGGTCTCTATAAATGTCAATTCCTCAAGCGTTTCTGCATCCAGAAACCACATACGTTCTGTACCATCTGTTTTAATAAGTTTATTTCCATCATTGGTCAAGCCCCAACCTTCTTTACTTTGTTCATAATCGAAGGTTTTTTCCAATTCAAATTTTTCCAGATCATATACAAAACCTATTCTTTGTTGCCATGTAAGCTGGTAGATCTTACCATTTAAAATAGTCAAGCCTTCAGCAAAATATTCCTTATCCAGATCAATCTTTTGCAATACTTTTCCTGTCTCCAACTCAACCTTTCTTAACGATGAACCGCCTCTTTCACCGGTACTTTCATATAAATAATCATTAAAATATTCAAATCCTTGTGTAAATGCATCCGGATCATGAGGGTATTCATTCAGAATATTATACGTATAAATTACCGGAGCACTTGCGGCTAAAAAATAAATTGTATTATTTAATATCTTCCTTTTTCCTTGATAATAAACCGTCGCGGATATTGCCTGCTTACCCAATTTGTATTTGCTAATATCAAGCCCCTCAGGATTTGATATGATATTTCCATTAATATAATATTGAATAGAATCAATAGGGTTGCTATTCTTCTCAACAACATCTATATGCAAAGATTTGCTCACCTGAATTATTTTTGGAGATTGCAACTCCAAGTTGTACTTTACACCACAAGAACTAAAGAAAAGCAGAAATAAAACCACTAATACGGTACTATTTTTAATCATAATCAAATTTTTTAAGCAAATTAACTAAATTTTAGTTTGAGATTTAAAAATAATAGTTAAATTTGCACTCTCAAAATCAGCAGGTGCTGTATTGTCTTTTAAAAAGGCGAAAGTATAAAATTTAAATGAGTTAACGATGAGAAAAGGAATACATCCCGAAAATTACAGAATGGTTGCATTTAAGGACATGTCAAATGGAGATGTTTTCTTAACGCGTTCTACTGCTAATTCAAAAGAAAATTTAGATGTTGATGGTGTTAATTACCCCTTAATCAAGTTAGAGATTTCACGTACATCACATCCGTACTACACAGGGAAAATGAAATTGGTAGATACTGCGGGTCGTATAGATAAATTCAAATCAAAATACGCAAAATTTAAAAAATAAACAGGAGGTATTAAACAGTAATCCTTTATTTATATAAAAATAATACTTCTAATCTTTGATTTAGAAGTATTTTTTTTATCCTATAGAATTTTTCCTCCTAACATTCAAGGATTTTTATCCCCAATTACAGGTATTTTTCAACAATTAACTTGTATGTGAATAGTATTTATATATATTTGTTCGAGAATATGGCATCATAATTGATTTATATTCTAGAATTATCCCCTCACATTAATCCCCTTAGAAGTAATAGAATACAATAAACATTCGATTATCATGTTTAATGTTTAGAGTAAAATGTTGAAATTTTTAAATGATGTAAAAATGGTGAATTACGAGATTAATATTAGGAATGAATTTTTTATTTCAGCTTTATTCATTGAAAATATGATTACAAGCTATATATCTGAGGAATTTAAAGTGAATGGTATCGTAAATTCGACTGTTTTAGAAGATAATATTAATTCGTTTAATTTTAATGAAAAAATTGAAATCCTTCTCGACTCGGATGAATTTTCAATTATTGACAAAAGCAAACTATCTGTTTTTCGGGAAATATTCAAGGAACTTACGATCAATAAAGATGCATTAACTTTTGAAGATTGTTTAACCTCAAATGCCAGTAATGACGATTTTTTGTTAATCTTATATCCGCAGGAGCAAAGTATAGAGCGAGAAGAAAAATTAACAAATGCCTGTATTCTATTGATTGACGATGTCTCTCAACTAGTTTCAAATTTCACAAAAGAGACTCAGGTCAAACTAAATAAACGTGTTTTTAAACTTCATTCTTTAGTGTTGGGTGCTTTGAGCTTTGTTTTTACAATGCTGCTTTTCAGATAAAATAAACTTGTTTTTTGGTTGTTTTTTTTAGGAATTGTTTTTGAACAATTCGCACGTTTATCTCTGTATTTTAAGATTTCTTTATTTCCCTAAAAATAACTTTTGCCCAATACTAATTTGATTGGTATTCAGATTGTTATATCGTTTCAGCTGTTCCACTTCGAGATTATTATTCTTCGCTATTGAATACAAGGTGTCACCTTTATTTACAATAATATATTCTATCTTAGTTTCCCTGCTAGGCTTATATGACTTATTCTTCGATTTCAAAACAATCCTATCATATTGATGTAAATGATACTCTTCTACAAGACTAATTAATTTAGTCGGATATTTTCTATCTGTCGCATATCCTGCCTTTTTCAAACCCTTTGCCCAGGCTTTATAATTATCTTCCTTTAAATCAAATAAAAACGAATACCTCCCTCTCGTAGTAAGAAACTTTGAATGATCATCAAATGATCCTTCAGGATTATTGTATTTTCGAAAACATTCATGGCGCCGATCGTCGTCATGATACACCTTTTTGCCATCCCACCCTTTATGGCATTTTATTCCAAAATGATTGTTTGACTTAAGAGCCAGAGTGCTTCTGCCATTACCCGATTCCAATATACCCTGAGCTAATGTAATGCTCGCAGGGATTTTGTACTCCACCATTTTATCTGTAGCTATGTTTTTATATCTTTCTATATAAGCTAATGTATAACCGTTAAGATTAGGATTATGCTTTTTAAATTTTTGAAAATATACCTCTGTTTCCTTATAAACAGGGTTTTCGGTTTCGACTCTTTTATCCGATTTTGTAATCGCACTTTCCTTTTTAGAATTACTAACCTTTCTGGAAGATTTACAACCAAATACGGAACTTATTAAAACGATTAGTATTACAATCTTTACAACTTTCATCATTCAATTATGGGCAATTTCTTATTCTTTAACCTTATATTCATTCCCAGGATACCCTGTAGTCCGCCAGTATGAATGGCTAATATTTTTGTTCCTCTCTCAAAATGACCGCTCTTTACTAGATCTAAGAGTCCATACATCATTTTTCCAGTATAAACCGGATCTAAAGGAATAGAAGTTTCAAATTTAAAATTATTTATAAAATTTACCAACTCTTCATTAATCTTTGCAAAACCTCCCATATGATAATCGTTTATCAAGCACCATTTATTGTTTGAATGTATAAACTTTTTTATTTCTTTTCCCAAAAAGTTGCCTTTTAAGGCCGGAAACCCCATAACGTATTGATTATCATTAACGGAATTTATTATTCCGGAAATAGTTCCCCCGGTTCCAACTGATAAACAAACCACGTCAAAATCCTCATCCCCGGGCTTTAAAATCTCCTCGCAACCTCTAACGGCCAGATCATTAGTTCCTCCTTCCGGAATTAAATAAAAATCTCCAAATTTTCCTTTTAGATCATTTACAAAATGAGCCGTGTCTTTTAATCGATAATCAGATCTACTTACGAATTCAAATTTCATGCCATGCTGAGATGCCAAACCAAGCGTTGGATTGACCCTTAATGTCTCATCAATATCCTCCGATAATTCTTCTCCCCTAATGATACCGATAGTTTTAAATCCATATTTTTTTCCAGCAAAGGCAACAGCACTTATATGATTTGAATATGCACCTCCAAAAGTAAGTAAGGTATTGCAATTTTCTTCTTGTGCTTTTTTAAGATTATATTTTAACTTCCTGAATTTATTTCCAGAAATAAGAGGGTGTATTTGATCTTCTCTTTTTACAGTTAAGCTTATCCCTTTTTCCATTAAAAGAGGGATTTCTACTTTTTGATTCTCACTGCAAGTATTCAAAAAATCAACCATTTTTATTAAATTGAAAAGATAATCATATTTTATAAATAGAAAAACATTGTCGATAATTATCTTTGCCGCATGGATTTTAATAATGAATACTACTCTGAAGATTTTTACTTAAGCAAGGAGGGTTATAAAGTGTTCACAGAAGAATATCATTTAAAAAGGGGTTATTGTTGCAAAAACAATTGTAGACATTGCCCTTACGGTTTTGATCCACTCACCGGAAGGATAAAGTAAATTAGAAAGCTTACCTCACAAATAAATCATTTAGTTAAATTTTTATCAGCAAAGTCAATGGATACAACTGTCCGTTCAAAAATTACAATCAGACATGGTATGATTCTTGATGCATGTATTGCAGTATCATATCATTATTAAGTGATTTTTTAGATGTTAATACGACCCTTTTAATTAATGGTCGACAAAATTAAAAAGCATGTTATGAACGCATTGAAATTATTTCTAATTCTGCTTATTTTCATATTTACGTCGTGCGCATCAGTAAATGTAACGTCTGATTACGATAAAAATACAGACTTCTCCAATTATAAGAGCTATGCATTTTATAAAAAAGGAATTGACAAGGTTGAAATTTCTGATTTGGATAAAAGAAGAATCCTAAGAGCAATTGAGGCAAATATGGATGCAAAGGGATTTGTAAAATCCGAGAATCCTGATTTATTGGTCAATATCTTTACAAAATCCAGAGAGAAAATTGATGTTTATAATAATGCATATTACGGATGGTATCCGTGGTATTACGGATATGGATTCTATGGCCGGGGATATGGGTACGGTTACGGTTTTGGGTATAATAATGTATCCACATCAACAGAAGGGACACTTTTCATTGACCTCATTGATGCCCACAAAAAAGAGCTGGCATGGCAGGGAATAGGCAAAGGAATATTAGCCTCTTCCAAGAACATAGATAAAAAAGTAGAGAGAATCAACGAATTTGTCACCGAAATAATGATGCAATATCCTCCGGTAATAGAACAAAAATAATTCAGTTCCTGCACTTATTCTATAGTTTTTGACGGATATATTATCCTTTATAAAATTGGTAAGAATTCCGTGTATTCTTCGAGCACATCAGTTCAAATCTATTATAATTTTTTCATCCTTTTAGTTCTACCTTTCCAATCTTGAATTTCCTATTGAATCCAATTGTGTTTTTTAATTCTTATTCATAAATCTTTCTCAGCTTTCTTGACATTACCATTTCTTTCTATTCTTCCCGGAATACATTTCATCTAAATATTAGGAGTTTGAAATATATTATGTTAACCTTTTTCTTTTGAGACATCTAATAGTTGTTTCCATCCAAAACCTCTAAAAGAAAAAATATTATTAAATGAAAAAAATATTCCCAAAAGAAATTATTGAAAATACGGTAGAAGCACATCAATTTAAACACCAAACAAAAAATAAAGTCATATATACAATACTGATAATAAGTGTATTATGTCTATCCGCCTCATTACCCTTCATTTTTATGGATATTTATTCCTCTGCCCAGGGCATACTAAAATCACATAAAGAAAGAAATCAAATAACTTCTTTGCATTCTGGAAAAATTAAAACAATTTTTATTGAAGAAAATAAATATGTACAACAAGGTGATACTTTATTGACAATTGACAACGCCGCTGCCCTGGCAAAATTAAATTTACTAAACGATCAACTCGAAGAAGTAGAAAAATTCATCTGCGATTTGAATTACCTATCCAATACAAAATCCTTAAGCTTAGATTCATTACATTCCTTTTTATATCAAAAACAATATTTACTCTACATTCAAAAATTACGAGAACTTCAAACTCGTCGTTTCAAGACAAAAAAAGATTTTATTCGACAACAAAAATTATACAAAAAGGAAGTTATCGCCAAGCTGGAATTTGAAAATAGTAAATATAATTTTGAATTATCGTTAAACGAATTAGATCATTTCAAGCAACAACAACTCAATCAATGGCAATCCAAATTAACAGAGCAGAAGAACAAATCTAAGGAATTGAAGAGCTCCATATTTCAACTTAATGACGAACAGAAAAATTTCATTATAACTGCCTCCATCAAGGGAACGATTCAAAACCTGAAAGGCTTTGAGGCCGGTAATTTTATTATAGCGGGTACTTCCATCGCAGATATATCTCCTGATACAGATTTGATCGCAGAATGCTATATCAATCCTTCTGATATCGGATTGCTAAAGAAAAATAACGAAGTTAAATTTCAAATAAATGCATTTAATTACAACCAATGGGGAATGGCCACGGGTAAAATTATAAGTATCAGCAAAGATATTACCATTGTAAATAACACGCCCCTATTCAGAGTAATTTGTTCTCTTGACCAGAAACAATTGAAATTGAAAAATGGCTTTGAAGGAGAGCTCAAAAAAGGAATGACATTAAATGCCCGTTTTTTCATCACTAACCGATCCGCTTATGATCTGCTCTATGACAAAGCAGATGATTGGTTTACGCCTTAATAACATATGTCTAATATAAAAATAAAACAACATGATATTACTGATTGTGGAGCTGCTTGTTTGGCTTCTGTTAGTGCTTACTACAAATTAGAAATTCCTATTGCGCGTATACGACAATTCGCAGGGACTGATAAAAAAGGGACTAATGTCTTAGGATTAATTGAAGCTGCTCAAAAATTAGGTTTTGAAGCCAAAGGAGTTCGTGGTGATTTTGATAGTTTATTTAAAATTCCAAAACCTGCAGTGGCACATGTAATTGTTAAAAAAAAATTACAGCATTATATTGTTATTTATGAAGTTGATAAGAAATGGGTGAAAATTATGGATCCTGGAACAGGAAAATTTCATAAAAAAACCCATACTGAATTCAAGGATGAATGGACCGGTGTTTTAGTATTACTAATGCCCAATGAAAATTTTACCTCCGGAAATGAAAAAATATCGATATTAAAACGATTTTGGTATTTATTAAAACCACATAAGTTTGTTCTTATACAAGCTTTGATTGGTGCTATTATCTACACCCTACTTGGTTTATCTACCTCTATATATATTCAAAAAATTACAGATCATGTCTTGATCGGCGGCAACACAAAACTACTAAACCTATTAAGCATTGTTATGGTGCTTTTATTATTGATACAAGTTATTATGGGCATTTTTAAAGATATTTTTATCATTAAAACGGGTCAACAAATAGATGCCCGACTTATCCTGGGTTATTACAAACATTTATTAAAACTACCACAACAATTTTTTGATACTATGCGTGTGGGGGAGATTATTTCGCGAATAAATGACGCAGTAAAAATACGTGTCTTTATCAACAGTACCTCATTGTCATTAACCGTAAACTTTTTTATTGTCTTTTTTTCATTTGCATTGATGTTTGGTTATTATTGGAAATTGGCTTTAATAATGTTGGCTATTATCCCTGTATATTTAATTATTTATTTAATTACAAATAGGTTAAACAAAAAAACAGAACGTAAATTAATGGAACGTGCCGCCGATCTGGAAAGTCAATTGGTTGAGTCTCTGAATGCAGTCGGTACAATAAAGCGTTTTGGTATAGAAGATTTTGCCAATATTAAAACCGAAACAAGTTTTATTAAATTATTGCATATCGGATATAGTTCCGCGTTAAATGGTATTTTCAGCGGTACTTCCTCTCAAACAGTTTCCAGATTATTTACCATCATCTTGTTATGGACGGGCACTTACTTTGTGATCGACCAAGAAATTACGCCGGGAGAATTAATGTCCTTCTACGCAATCTTAGGCTATTTTACGGGTCCAATTTCCAGCTTAATCGGTGCAAATAAAAGTATACAGAACGCACTAATTGCAGCAGACAGGTTATTTGAAATTATGGATCTGGAGCGAGAAGAAACAGAGAACAAAATGGAACTAATACCCGATCAGGTTGATGACATTACTTTTAAAAATGTAAAATTTCGTTATGGAACTCGTGTTGAAGTATTTGATGATTTTAACTTGACACTAAAAAAAGGAAATATTACCGCTATTGTTGGCGAAAGTGGCTCCGGCAAATCTACTTTGATCTCCTTATTACAAAATATTTACCCAATACAGAGCGGAAGTATTTGCATTGGGGCATTTGATCTAAAATATATCGAGAACAGAAGCTTACGACAATTGGTAAGTGTTGTACCCCAAAAAATAGATCTGTTTGCAGGAAATGTTATAGACAATATTGCTATTGGTGATTTTCAACCGGATATGGAACGAATTTTAAAGATCTGTAAGAATATAGGTATTTTAGAATTTATAGAAACACTTCCCAATGGATTCAATACATATCTTGGAGAAAACGGAGCTACACTTTCAGGAGGGCAAAAACAACGCATAGCCATTGCTCGTGCTCTTTACAAGCAACCTGAGATTTTAGTGCTTGATGAAGCCACATCTTCCTTAGACAGTACTTCAGAAAATTATATTCATCTCACTATAAAGAACTTAAGAGAACAACATAAAACTATTATTATCATAGCACATCGTTTAAGTACGGTTGTACACGCTGACACCATTGTAGTGTTGGATAAAGGAAAAGTAATTGAACATGGCAGCCATAAGGAGCTTTTTGAGAATCAAGATCTCTATTACAATTTATGGAAACAACAAATGCCGGTTTTTGAATTATAAATTTAGAATTTTGATTAGAGTTTGTTTTACCCGCGAAGACGGGAATCTTATAATAAAAAACGCAACTATTAGTAATAATATTGAAAATAAAGAAATACCAATTAAAAACCCTCTTTTTCATCCCTTTGAGAAAATATGTAGGCAGAGAGGAACAGATAAACGCTAAAAATGAAAACACTCAAACAATTAGAGCGATTGCGCAGGGCTCACAAATTCATTCAGTACGCGAATACCGGCACTCCAAAAGAGTTCGCTTTAAAATTAAATATCAGTGAGAGAGAAGTCTACCGTATTATAGAATACCTAAAAGAAGTGGATGCTACAATTTGTTTTTCCCGAACCTCAAACTCTTATTACTATATAGATGATTTTGATCTATTGGTCAATGTATCTGTCAAAGTTTTAATAAAAGAAGAAATAAGAACAATTTATGCCGGGACCACTGTTTTAGATAAGAATTTTAAAAATGCTATACTTATTGGTGTAACTGACAGGTTATGGCAGTGAGTACGGGTAATTTAGCAGTATCAAAAAAAATGCCAGACGTGGTACAGAATTATTAGACGTAATAATTTTATTTTGATGGGTCATTGAATATAAAGTCGCATTCCTGAGCAGGATTCATGATCAAAAAAAACGACTTTTTTCAAGACAAAAAATAAAGTTTAATTTTAAAAATATTAAATTATGAAAAATTTAGAAAATTATGGTGTTCTGGAAATGGACTCTGCTAAAATTAGAGAAATCGAGGGAGGAGTCTTCGGTTTTGATGATATCCTAATTGGTCTTGCAATTGCCGCTGGTGCAGCAATTATTAATGATTGGGATGGCTTTAAAGATGGTTTCTCCACAGCATTTAACTAAAAAATAAATTTAAAAATTAAAATCATGGAAAATTTAACAATATTAAATCATAAGGAATTAAGAACAATTGAAGGCGGGACTTTTGCTTGGGACGCAGGTTGGTTTTTAGCAAATACAATAACAGGAAATTTCAGCCACCCAGCCGGTGTTATGGAAGCTTTGACTGATTATTGGTTACATTATAACACTTAATAAATAAATTTAGACAGCTGAGTTATAATTAACAAAGCATTCATTAATGATATTCAAGTCAGCCATGTTTTTGTAATAATAGTATTCGAATATTATTTTACATTAAAACTAATCTGACGACTGGGGAAAGAAAATAAATGCCGTGTTAATTATAACTTGACTAATAAATAAAAATGTTAATTATGGATAAGAAAAAAATTAAAAAATCAATAATAATCGTAATTCTGTCTATTTTATTCTTCTATTTCCTGATTTTTTCAAATTGGGATAGCATAAAAAATTTTATATATAATAGCTTATAATCTTTTTTAGCCGATTTTAAATTGGGTTTGCAATAAATGTTTAGTGCTTAATATGAAATACTATTAATATTCATTTCAAAGGTTAATATATACAATATCAGAAAAACCATTCACCATGCTGATATAATAATTGCATTTATTCTGGTGTGCAAAGGACGTTAAAATAAAATATTTTTATAATAATTGAAACATTATTGCTTTATATGAAAAACTATATATTAATTATTTTAGGACTTTTATTTGCCACCATAGGAATTATGTCAAATTTAATTTTAGATACGATAACTTTTGGCTTGATTTTACAAATATTAGGGTTTTTACTCTGCCTCATGAATCTGATTTTTATTTTAAAAAAAATGCATAAAAAAAGAAAAATCTACAAAAGAAAATTACGAAATTCTTAGTTGAAATTAGTTCAAAATATTTATGTTTATTTTTTAATACTTTAAAAATTAAAAAGATGATTATTAATAAAATTAAAGAATACTTGAAAGGGTACTGGTTTTATCTCTTTCTTGTTGGTATGTTTATTGGTGTTCTAGTTGCATACACCCAAGACAAGTTATAAAAATTAGAATATTATCATGACTCATTGCAATTAAGGTTATCTCATAGGGATAACCTTAATTTTTATCCCCTCCGGCTTAAAAGAAATCGAATTCGAGTCTAAAAGGAAAGTATAAATGCTCGTTATATTGTATTTTACTCAGAGTCAATAGCTAAATCACATCTATCTTCTCCTGTAACTCCTCCCATTCTTCCATTAGTTCACCAACCTTATCTTTTTTCTCCTGATACTTGGCAAAAAAATCTTTATCATTGGTTACTTCATCAAAATTTTCTAAAATGTCCGCATCGAGGTTAATGACTTCCTTTTCCAGTCTTGATATTTCAGCTTCAATTTTGGAAAGTTTATTTTGAAGTTGCTTTTTTAATTTGGCATCTTTAAAATTCTTTTTACCATTCGAAGTGATTTTCCTGTTCTCTGATATCACTTTTGTGCGTTTTTCTACTTCACGCATATTATCCAAGTTGTGCTTCTCCAAAAAATAATTTATATCTCCTAAGTACTCTTTTATCTTTTCATCCTTAAATTCGTATACCTTTTCAGTCAAACCCTGTAAAAAATCACGGTCATGAGATACTAAGATCAAAGTACCTTCAAATTTATCCAAAGCATTCTTTAATACATTCTTGGAAGCGATATCCAAATGATTGGTAGGCTCATCCATAATTAAAACATTAAAGGGTGATAATAACATTTTACACAAAGCCAATCTATTTCTCTCTCCTCCGGATAACACTTTTACCTTCTTCTCAACGTCGTCACCTCGAAACAAAAAAGCGCCTAACATATCTCTCACTTTGATCCTGTTGCCGTCGCTGGCCGCATCTTCCATCGTTTGCAATACCGTTATCTCACCATTTAAATATTCTGATTGATTTTGAGCAAAATACCCTATTTGCACATTATGCCCATGTTTTAAATGCCCGTCAAAATCAATTTCATTTACCAAAATTTTAGCTAAAGTAGATTTACCTTGCCCATTTTGACCTACAAATGCAATTCTGGAATTTCTATTGATCAGAAGGTCTATATTTTTTAATACCTGATTGTCGCCATAATTCTTTGATATATTTTCAGCTTCGAAAATAATTTTACCGGGCACTATAGAAATAGGAAATCTTACATTCATTACGGCATTATCCTCAATGTCAACTTCTATACGCTCCACCTTACCCAATTTCTTGATTAAAGATTGCGCCATAGATGCTTTATTGGCCTTAGCTCTGAATTTATTTATCAATTGTTCCGTATGCTTTATCTCTTTGTCCTGATTTTTTTGTGCTTGTAATTGCTTTTCTTTTATTTCATTCCTTAATAATAAATATTGGCTATACGGTTTTTTAAAATCGTAAATTTTCCCCAGGGATATCTCAATGGTACGATTGGTTACATTATCTAAAAACATCTTATCATGCGATACCATCATGATCGCCCCACTAAAATTCTTTAAAAAATTTTCAAACCAGATAATGGATTCAATGTCCAAATGGTTTGTTGGCTCATCCAATAATAAAATGTCGTGATTTTGAAGTAAGAGCTTTGCCAACTCTATGCGCATGCGCCAACCACCAGAAAAAGTATTGGTCAGCATATTAAAATCTGCTTGTTTAAATCCCAGACCTTGCAGTATTTTTTCCGTATTCCCTTGGTAATTATAACCTCCTATCAATTCATAGCGATGTGACAGGTCGTCCAGATCATGCATTAGGTCATGATAATATTCGCTTTCATAGTCTGTTCTTTCTGCGAGTTCAGCATTTACTTTTTCTAACTTCTGCTCTATACTTTTAATTTCCTTAAATGCTTCATAGGTCTCATCCAATACAGTCCTTCCTTCTTCAAAATCCAGATCTTGCTTTAAATATCCAATGCTAATCTCTTTTTCAAACGCCAGCGTTCCTGAGCTATATTCCTGTTCACCTGCAATGACTTTTAAGAGAGTTGACTTTCCTGCTCCGTTTTTCCCAACCAAACCAATTCGGTTTCCAGCATTTAGTTTAAAGGTTATCCCGGAAAATAATTCTTCTCCTCCAAAGGTTACAGCAATATTATGTGCGTTTAACATAGATTAAAATTTTATCTTTGCAAAAATATTATTTTTATTCAACTTTTGAATGATTAAAAAAGGAACAAAATTATTTAGTATCATAAAAAATAAATGCCCCAGATGTCATGAGGGGGATTTTTTCATAAGTTCAAACCCTTTTGATTTTAAAGGAAATTTAAAGATTCATGAAAAATGCCCTGATTGCGGGTTAAAATATATGATCGAGCCATCGTTTTTTTATGGCGCCATGTATGTGTCTTACGCACTGACCGTTGCAATAGCAGTTGCGACTTTTATAATTTGTCAACTCATTGATTTGAATTTAGTATGGACTCTAGCAACTATAATTATTGTTTTAGTTCTGCTGATTCCCTATTTGGTCAGAATCTCCAGATTAATTTATATCAATATATTTGTCGGATATCAGGGCGGCAAGAAACCATAATTTATCGAATACACTAATTGACCTTCCTGTTAAATTTAGAGATAAGATTATTAAAAACGTGTAATAGATACTTCATTATCAAGAGGAATATTATGTTCCAAATACTGAAATAATTTAATCGCCATTAGTGGTGCAATCATAACTCCCCGGGTACCCAACCCATTTAAAATAGCCAATTGACCATATTCTGAATGTAAACCCAATATGGGTCGTCTATCAACTATTGTTGGTCTAATTCCTGCCAAATGATCAACTATTTCGTATTTACATTTAATAAATGTTTTTAATTTCTGTTCTAACTCTTGCCTCCCCTCTAAAGTTGGTGCAGAAGATTTATCTTTCCAGTTGAAAGTTGCCCCCACCTTATACAGGTGATTACCCAAGGGCATAACGAAAACTGCTGCTTTTATTAAATAATCAACGTTTAAATCAGGAGCATGGATCGTGATCAATTCTCCTTTGGCCTCTTTCATTGGAAGAGAATTAAAGTAAGGGTTTTGCTTAATTCCATAACCTTCACAAAAAACGATCCTCTTCGCCTTCACATAATCATATTCAACACTATTCTCCTCCAGAATTATTTGATCGTATAAAAACTTCTCTTCCATTAATATCTGCTTTTTCAATAATAACGTCTTGTAATCCTGAATTAAGGAATTTACATCGATCCTTCCGGTGTTTTCTAACTTTCCATATCCAAATGGAGCATGGACATATTTATTTTTGTTCCTAATAATATCAGAACTCATAAAATCTTGCAGCAGGATCCTATCGCAAGCCTGAAACCAATTATTTTGTTCTTCTATACTTTTAAAAATCCTGTAAATTTCTAATCTATGATCATAAATATTATTTAATTTTTTTTCTAATTTCTTATAATAGGGAAGCGCTATTTTCAATTGTTCCTGTGCATTCCAAACAGGTGTAAATCGCTTTAGAATAACCGGATTATACATTCCTCCAGCCACCAGAGAAGAGTTTTGAGATCTATCCTCAAAAACCACAAAAGACTTATTCTGTTTTGTCAATTCTTCTGCAAATGCAACACCTGCTAATCCTAAACCGACAATAATATAATCTACATTCATAAATCCAAAGATAAATCTTATTAGTTTCAGGGCACAAAAAAACTCCTACTTTTCAGTAGGAGTCTTTCTCTAAATAATATAAATTTTAATAGTTCCACATATCAAGTTCTCTGTCCCTTATATCTTCTTTCAATTTATCAGATTCTAAAACCTGAAAAAGTGAGTTTCCTTTGATATAATCAGCGACATCACGGTTACCATAAATATTCTCTTCTCTATAAATTATGGCATTGAATCTTCTGGCATTTAATAAATGATCAAAAGATAATGGATATGCAGAATTTTTGTGATTAAAAACCTTCATCGAATGTGTCGAATATCTCGCGCCTGGATACCAAACCCAAAATAACTCAACCAACTCATCATTGCTTGCGCTTTCTATAAAGTTAACGTCTGGTGACATTGGAGCAACACCTAATAGTCTATATTTTAATTCCCCCTGTCTTTTATCGAAATACCAAACTCCTTTAATTCTAAAACCAGCGATATCACCAGCTGTAATATCTCTTTTGTCGATAAATTCATCCGTAATGATCTCTCCGGCATTCAGCCTTTCAAAACCTGCATCAGACGTGTCTATTCTGGATAAACGAGATTGAATATCTTTCATAGTTAATTTATCTTCAAAATAGGAATCATCATAAACATCAATTATGTCTCCGTTTTTAATTCCTCTTAACAAGGTGTCATATAACGATCTTCTATCCGAACTAATGTTACTCGTATCAACGGGATAATAGTAAGGCATGTTAATTTTTTCATTCATATCAACATACTCCCATACTACTTTGGACCATAGGATATCTCTATCATCTATATACCCATATTCCAACGGTTCGTCATTATCTGCTGCTAATTGCTCTGGTGTTTTCATTCCCACTTGTTCCGGAATTTTAGCATTAAGTAAATTAGCTTGAGCATTTACATATCCTACGGAAAGTAATGCGATGACTGCTATATATAAACCTTTCAATTTCATAATAATTTATTGTTTAGTTTGTTATTTCAACGTTAACCGGACTAGCATTTTTCAAGTAATATCCTGAATTTCCTTGTAGTTTTTGTTTGATATCAAAAACGATAACAACATCACCTCTTCTCGCTTTATTCAATACTCTTATCGCTGCCGCGTCGAATTTATTGCCTTTTACAAGTACTGTTGGTTGACCAGGAACCTTAACACTAAATCCTGATATTTTGATTGTTAAATCAAAAACAAAATCTGGTAAAAGTGAACTGATCGTTGCTTTTTGCAAGGTAGATTTAGGCATTTTTATCATACCATACTCACCTCTAACGGCTGCAACTGGGGCAGGAATATCCTTAATTCTAAATTTCTGTCCTGAAGTAACACTTTGACCATCTGGTAAAATTCCAGTAACATTAATTTTTACTTCTCTTCCTTTACCAGGACTCATAGTATATTTACCTAGTCCTTTCGCCTTTTTAAGACCAGGAGCGTTTGCTTTAATTGCATTATCCGGGATTCCAGGCATTGAAATTGTAATTGGGTTTTGTACACCTCTATATACAACATTCATCTTATCGGCAGAAATTACGGCACTGTTAGGTTTTGCAACCACTGCATAAGCAGCTTTTATATCAAGTGTAACCGCTTTTCCATTTTCCATAAAAATGAACTCACCAACTATTTGATTCTCACCTACTTTTCCTGCAGGAAAGTCTAATATAGCTCCTCCACCTGAAAAAGTTGTGATTTCTTTTCCGTTAACAATTACCTTTGATGGCTTCAGAGAAGCATCATATCTCCCTAACACTATTTTACCTTTAAAATTAGTTCCTTCTAACGTAGCTGAATTTTCAGGTATTAATATTGGTTGATAATTTGTCATTGACACATCGCTCTCCAATTGACCCTGGATCATCGTACTTAACATCTCTGTTTCTGACGTTTTAATATCTGCTTGCATCTGAGTCAAATTTGTGACCGTTGTAATTAAAGGAAAGCCTTCAAAACGATTTCTTAACCATGGCTGGGATCCTATCTTATCAATCTCAATATCTGAAATATCAAATCTGGTATCCACATTAGCAATTACATTTGTATATTGCTTATCCTTTAAAGTATTCGTATAAATTGATTTGAAGGAACCAATTCGATCTAAGAATAATTGACCTGCTTCGGTATTTTTATCTCCTTTAAAGAAATAAGTATCTCCGGCATCCGTACCATCCATTGTTTCATAGTTGGTCTTATCTTCAACGTTTTTGGTCAATTCTTCCTTCATACTTTCAATGTATGAATACATATCAGCTGATGCTAATTTTATTTTCTCCGCCTGATTATTCTTAGTTCCAAATTTATCAGGTTGTTCCGATGCCTTTGTTGCCAAATTTGCATAGGTTGCATCAATTTTTACAACTGCTGCACTGTTAGATGCATCCAGTTTTTCATTCATGAACCCAAATGCCGACAACACTTGTTTAGACATGTTCATTGCTAACATCGCAATGAATACCAAGTACATTAAATTAATCATTTTTTGTCTTGGTGATAATTTACCTCCTGCCATTCTAATTAGTTTTTAAGGGTTAATAATTGTGCTTGTTAATTAACTAATTATGAATTAGATGACATTGCAGATAACATACCTCCATAAACTCCATTTAATGAAGATAAGTTGGTTGCTAATGATTCCATCTGCTCTTTCAAGCGTTCTGCATTTTCAACTGATTCCTCGTTCAGATCTGCCTGACGTTGTGCGCTATCCATTTGTACTCTATACAAACTATTTAGTGATTCCATTTGACTTGCAGCCAACGATAATTGCTCACTATATCTTGTTGTAGCAGTTATTGAATCTGCAGCGGGTGCTATATTTTCAGCAGCTCCTGCAAAACTTTGAATGCTTTCTGCCAATCTGGACATTTTATCAGAATCAAGATTTGCCTCTAATAACATATCATCTAATTTTTGTGATAACAACCCTTCTGGATCAGCAGAGTCATTTGCGTCGCCACCGGATAATTCAGGATAAACTTTCGCCCAATCCAGATCTTCATCTACGTCTTCAAATGCTGATAGGAAAAATATAAATGCTTCCGTTACTAATCCAATTGTTAACATTACTCCACCTGAAAGAGGTCCTATGCTAAAGTGTAGGATTTTGAATAATGCTCCAATTAATACTACTGATGCTCCAAGGCCATAAGCCATGTTCATTAACTTTTTCTTTTTAAGTGATTGTGCCATGATTTTTTTGGTTTTTATTATTAAATTTTATTATTTACTTCATTATAATATATATTCTTATTTCATTTTTGTTCCCATGTAATCCTGAACGGTTCTAAATCCTATATAACTTCTTGCCGAGTCACCGTATTCGTAATCACGTGTTCCAACTTCCAGGAAGTATGCAACATCTTTCCATGATCCACCTCTAATAACTTTACGCTGATTTCTTGAGTCAACTACATTAGGATTAATTGTAGATCCTAAATAATAAGATGATGTGTTATATGCTGTATTTGTCCATTCTGATACGTTACCTGACATATTATACAATCCATAATCGTTTGCATTATATGATTTAGCTTCCAGGGTATAAAGTGCTCCATCCACTGCATAGTTTCCTCTTTCTGGTTTGAAGTTTGCCAGGAAACATCCTCTATCTGTAGTGGTATAAGGTCCACCCCATGGATATTTTGCATATTCCAATCCACCACGAGCCGCGTATTCCCATTCTGCCTCCGTTGGCAATCTAAAACTTGGTTCTTTACCACTGCTATTCTTTTTGCCCGCCAAATAACCGTTACGTTTTTCAGTACGGAAATTACAAAACGCCTTCGCTTGATTCCACGTTACACCTACAACAGGATATTCATCATAAGCTCTGTGCCAAAAATAATCCTGGTGCATTGGGTCATTATAAGAATAATTAAAATCCTTTACCCAAACAGCCGTATCCGGATATATTTGAACAACTGTCTTATTCAAAAAATCTTTGGTGCTACCATTTCTTTTAGCGGCATTTGCATTATCAAAATATAAATAAGTATATTTTAATTTGCGAGTATCTATTTTTCTTTTAAGTTGCAATGATTCATCTATTGGTAAGTACATGCTATCCATTGCTTCCGCATAATATTCATCCGGGAATTCGGCAGTATTCCATACCAATTCAACATCCCAGTTTAGATAACGACCTTCGGTTGGCGAATTTATATCCCCCAAAGAACCGTAGTTATCCATCATATACTTATAGTAAGCATTATCAGTACTGTCTTGTTCCTTAAACTTATACTTCATAATACCACTAAGGTCTCCCTTATCTTGTTCAATTGGCTCTCCACCACCTATACTAGCCTCTTCAGCAAGTATTGCCAATTTAGTTCTCAATATAGAGTCTCTTACTCTAAATACGAACTCCCTATACTCACTATTAGTAATTTCAGTTTCATCCATATAATATGGTCTAACTGTTACAGTTCTCGAAGGTGCAGCAAATGAACCGGCTACATCTTCATCTCCCTTACCCATGGTAAATGCACCACCCGGTATTAAAACCATACCATATGGTTTTTCAGGAAAGAATTTTTTCTTGGATTTTACTCCTGTTAATTGTCCTTTATCACCACCAGAACTACAACTGGTTAAAAATGCTGCGGTAACAACTAAAAGTATTAGGGTTATCTTTTTCATAATTTTTACTTTTTCAAACAAAACACGGTAAATTGTATATTAAATATTAATGATTATCCTCTATTATGTACATTCTTATACTATAATTACAAGTCAAGAGTACTAATCTCGGTTCCCTAAGAACGCTAAAAAATCTGCTTTAGTGTATATTAATTTAATTTTCTAAATGTTTTTAGCCACCTTTCTGGATATATCTGATTATTTGATGTTAAATAATCCTGATATGTACATGGTATTAACGTAGATTTCTTTGTTTTATTATGGTAGTAACTAATCTCCATCCACCATCTCTCACTTTTATCGCTCTTATAAAAGTTAATAGTATCGTTTTCAATTAATACGATATATTTTTTATACTTATTTTTAGATTCAAATGGGTATTCATCAATTCTAAAATTATATCCCTCAATAAAATACCAAATCATCTGTGCAATTAAATGCGCAGATTGTTCTCTCTCATCTAATTTTGCGTTATACTCATAAATGCCAAATGAGGTAACCTTCCTACTGATTCCGGCATATCTTGAAATCGCACATATTTGATCTCCATAAAAACCATTGGGCACCGCATTATTATTTCCAGGAGCATCGCTTTTTCTAACAGCACCTAAATCGATACTTACTATATCCGCATCTCTAAAAATAGGTTCTACTATAGTTAGATCATTTAGTACTTCTCCTAATCTATAAGAATCAAAGTGTAACTTTTCAACTAAATTAATTTCTTCCTGAGAATTAAAGAAAGTCTGAAATCCAATATTGCTATAATTAAATAGGTTATTGGGTTTCTCCATAACAATCTTGTACAAATAATTTTGTGAAGTTGTATTCTCTTCAAATTCTCCTATATCAAACTTATTATCCACAACGGCAAGATTCACCATTTGATCAAGACTATCATAGGCTCTATAATTTGCTATGGTTAAATCCTGACTTCCTCCAATAATTATTGGAGTTATGTTGTTTTTTATTAGTTCAGTAATTATTTCCTGTACTAAAAAATAAGTGTCAATTACTTCATTTCCTTGTGGTACATTACCCAAGTCGACAATTTTGGTATGCCAGTTTCCCGGAAACATTTGATACAGGTACTTACGTATAATTGATAAATTTTTCCCTGTCCCGATGTTGTCAACTGCATTTCTTCCTTCTAATATTCCTAAAATAGCAATTTGAGTATTCTCAATATCCGGCAAACCATTTTGTTTGGTATGAATAGAAATATTTTTTCCAAAAGATAAATCCGTAAGTAATGCTGTATGCGCAAACGCAAGGTCTTCAACCGGTAATAGTAGCTCCAAACCCATAGATAAGTAATCCCTTTTTTAATTTATCATGCAAGATAACACTTCAAAATCACATTTTATTTTTTTCCTGATGTTTTTCTCTTTTTCGCTTTAGGAGCATTTTTTGAGAGAATGTCTTGAACATCTTCCAGAGACAAGGAAGGAGCATCTACAGATTTCGGAATTTCAATTTTAATTTTTCCTTTTAAAACATTATGTCGGCCCCATCTGGCTTTCTCTACTCTGATACCTTCTTCAACCCAATTATGAACTACCTTGTCAATTTCTTTTTGTTTTTTTATTTCGATCAACTCTGCAATATCATCTTGATTTAAATTATCAAAATCATACTTCTTGCTCACATTGATAAATACATTGTTCCATTTGATAAAAGGTCCGAATCTACCAACACCTTTTTGAACAGGAAGTTCTTCATAGTGTGCAATTGGAGCATCTGCTTTTCTTTTAGCTTCGATCAACTCAATAGCATCATCCAAAGACAATGTCATCGGATTTCCTCCTTTTGGCAAGGAAACAAACATTTTATCAAACCTTACATAAGGACCAAATCTGCCATTTGCAACAACAACTTCAATATTTTCATACTCACCTAAAGTTTTTGGCAACTGAAATAGATCCATAGCCTCTTCAAAACTTATATTCCCGAGTGTCTGATCTCCCTGTAAACTGGCAAACTTAGGTTTTTCTTCATCTGTTGCCTCACCAATTTGAACCATAGCTCCAAATCTACCTAACCTGGCATATACATTTTTTCCCGAATTAGGGTCAATTCCCAATAAACGTTCACCCTTTGCTCTTTCTGCGTTATTGGCAACATCTTCAACCCTAGTGTGAAAATCCACATAAAAATTCTTGATCATTTCTGTCCAATTCCCTAATCCATCCGCTATATCATCAAATTCTTTCTCCACATTTGCTGTAAAACTGAAATCTAAAATGTTAGAAAAATTAGCCACAAGAAAATCATTTACAATTTTACCAATATCCGTGGGAACCAATTTCCCTTTATCTGCACCAACTTTTTCAATTAATATTTGAGAGGTAATATTATTGTCACTAAGTTTTATTTGCGTATAATTCCTGTCTTTCCCCTCAATTGCCCCCTTCTCAACATACTCACGTCTCTGAATTGTAGATATTGTTGGTGCGTAAGTAGATGGTCTTCCAATGCCCAATTCTTCTAATTGCTTAACCAGGGAGGCCTCGGTATATCTGTATGGGGCCTTGGTATAACGCTCTGTGGCGGTAATAAGACTATTGTGTAAAACCTCATTTACAATTAATTCTGGCAGCATTCCTTCTTGTTCATCATCCTCAAAATCAGTGCCTTCAAGATATACTTTTAAAAATCCTTCAAATTTTATTACTTCTCCGTTAGCTGTAAAAAGTTTATTATTCTTGTCATTTCTAATTTTAACGTTGGTTCTTTCCAATTTCGCATCACTCATTTGTGAGGCCAATGTTCGTTTCCATATTAAATTATACAGCCTATCCTGATCATAGTTTACTGATACAGACTGTGTACTCATGTTGGTAGGTCGGATCGCTTCATGAGCCTCTTGTGCTCCTTTTGCTTTATTAACGAACTTTCTTGGAAGACTAAAACTTTCACCATATAACGATATCACCGCCTCTTGGGCTGAATTCATTGCGTCATCCGATAAATTAACACTGTCAGTCCTCATATAGGTAATCAAACCCGCTTCATATAATCTTTGTGCTACAACCATAGTTTTAGCAACGGGAAAAGATAATTTACGAGAAGCCTCTTGTTGTAAGGTCGAAGTGGTAAATGGTGCAGCCGGAGATTTTTTAGCCGGTTTAGTAATTAAATCATCAACTTTGAATTCTGCGGAAATACATGAATTTAAAAAAGTTTCCGCTTCTTCCTTGGTTTCAAGGTTCTTTGGTAATTTAGCCTTGAAAGTTTTTCCTTTAGGATTAATAAATTCTGCCAGAACCCTGTAGGATCCTTTTGAAATAAAATTTTCGATCTCCCGCTCCCGCTCTACAATTAATCGTACTGCCACTGATTGAACTCTTCCTGCCGATAAGCCTCCTTTTACTTTTCGCCATAGGACCGGGGATAGCTCATATCCTACCAATCGATCCAAGACCCTTCGCGCTTGCTGGGCATTTACTAAATCATAATTGATACTTCTTGGATTTTTTACAGCATTTAAGATCGCTTTTTTTGTAATTTCATGAAAAACAATCCGTTTTGTATTTTCCTCTTTTAATTTCAATTGTTCAAACAAATGCCACGCAATGGCTTCTCCCTCCCTATCTTCATCACTTGCTAACCAAACAGTATCTGCCTTTTTTGCTAAAGACTTCAGTTTTTTTACTATCGCCTTTTTATCAGGTGATACACTATAATTTGGTTTGAAATCACCATCTACATTTACACCTAATTCTTTAGAGGGCAGATCAGCAATATGACCAAAACTTGATTCCACTACAAAATCTTTTCCTAAAAACTTCTCAATGGTTTTTGCCTTTGCAGGGGACTCAACAATAACTAAATTCTTTGACATATTCTATGCTTTAATTTTGAAAACTTTTGCAAACAATAACTTAATGTTATTTTCAATTTTATCGTTTTCGAGATTGCAAAAGTATGTAGAATTTTTTTAATTTAAATTTTTACACCTATTATTTCCCTTATTAAACAAATTTTACCCATCATTCATAGGGTATATTTTTATGTCATAATGTCATATTATTGAATTTTGATTGTATCTTTGCAAACCAAATAAAATGCATGGCGAGCGAAAACATCATAGAAGAAAAAAAACAGGGTGAAGCTTTAGTAACTGAGAAAATAAATGGTAATACAAAATTACTCTTTATAGAAAGTTATGGCTGTCAGATGAATTTAAATGATAGTGAAATTGTGGCCTCCATTTTAGCCAATGAAGGATTTAATACAACACCTAATTTGGAAGATGCAGATCTGGTTTTAGTGAATACGTGTTCCATTCGTGAAAAAGCAGAGCAAACTATTCGAAAAAGATTACAAAAATATAACCGGGTAAGAAGGGTCAATCCCAATATGAAAATTGGAGTGATGGGCTGTATGGCTGAGCGATTAAAAAAGAAATTTTTGGAGGAAGAAAAAATGGTGGACTTGGTGGTTGGTCCGGACGCCTACCGAGCGCTGCCAGAACTAATTACAGAAGTTGATGCAGGAAGAGATGCCATCAATGTGATCTTATCGAAAGAAGAAACTTATGGCGACGTATCTCCGGTACGGTTAAATACGAATGGTGTTTCAGCATTTATCTCAATTACAAGAGGATGTGACAATATGTGTACATTTTGTGTTGTTCCCTTTACAAGAGGAAGAGAGCGTAGTAGAGACCCTCAAAGTATTATTCAAGAGGCACAGGATCTTTGGAACAAAGGATATAAAGAAATTACTCTTTTAGGTCAAAACGTGGATTCTTATTTGTGGTATGGAGGCGGACTCAAAAAAGATTTGAATAAGGCATCAGAAATTGCACAAGCTACTGCAGTGAATTTTTCTGGTTTATTAGAGATGGTTGCCTTGTCCCTGTCTGGTATTCGTATTCGGTTTTCAACCTCAAACCCTCAAGACATGGGCGTTGACGTTTTGCATACGATGGCGAAATATGATAATATTTGCAAATACATTCATCTTCCTGTGCAATCAGGCAGTACCAGGATATTGGATAAAATGAATCGCCAACATACAAGAGAAGAGTATATAGAACTCATCGATAAGGTACGAGAAATTATTCCTGATTGTGCAATTTCGCAAGATATGATTACAGGGTTTTGTGGTGAAACAGAGAAAGACCATCTCGAAACGCTGTCCCTTATGGAATATGTAAAGTATGATTTTGGTTTTATGTTTGCCTATTCTGAAAGACCCGGAACTTTGGCTGCCAAAAAAATGGAAGATGACATTCCTTTAGAGATAAAAAAGAGAAGATTAGCAGAAATAATCAACTTACAACAAAAACATGGATTGTTCCGTATGCAACAATTTGTTGGAAAAACTGTAGAAGTCTTAATTGAAGGGAACTCAAAAAAATCCGATGAGCATTGGATGGGAAGAAACTCGCAAAATGCAGTAGCCGTTTTTGCTAAAGGAAATGAAAAAATAGGTGATGTGGTACGCGTGAAAATTGAAGATTGTACATCGGCAACTTTACTCGGAACAAGAATTTAATATAGTTAATTCTGACAATGTCATATGAAAAAACATCAGTGTCAATTGGTCAGCACTATTTTAGGACTGAAATACTTTTAACTTTAAACATTTAACTTTATACTTTTAAATTTGGATTCATTACAAGCAATAAAACAACGATTTGGAATTATTGGGAATAACACCTTATTGAATTTAGCGCTGGAAAAAGCGATTCGGGTTGCACCCACTGATATTTCTGTTCTGGTAAGCGGTGAAAGTGGGGTTGGTAAAGAAGTGGTGCCTAAAATTATACATAGTTTGTCTCATCGAAAACACGCTAAATATATTGCGGTTAATTGCGGAGCAATTCCTGAAGGAACCATAGACAGTGAGCTTTTCGGACATGAAAAAGGATCATTTACAGGAGCTATTCAAAATCGAAGTGGGTACTTTGAAGTCGCAGACGGAGGTACTATCTTTCTCGATGAAATTGGAGAACTGCCATTAACCACTCAGGTAAGGTTACTACGCGTTTTAGAGAATGGAGAATTTTTAAAGGTCGGTTCTTCAAAAGTACAAAAAACAGATGTACGCATTGTAGCGGCTACTAACATGAAAATGGAGGTTGCCATTCAAAAAGAAAAATTCAGGGAGGATCTGTATTATAGATTGAGTACTGTGGAAATCCATTTACCTCCACTACGGGACAGGGAAGGTGATATTCATTTATTATTTAGAAAATTTGCTTCTGATTTTGCTCAAAAATACAAGATGCCAACAATTCGCTTAGAAGATGCATCGGTTAATATTTTACTCGGTTATTCATGGCCGGGTAATATCAGGCAACTGAGAAACTTAACCGAACAGATTTCCGTGATTGAGCAAAATAGAACGATAAGTGATCGTATTTTAAAATCTTACCTTCCGGATCATAGCAAAAATTTACCAGCCATTGTTACTGAGAGTATTACAAGTACTGATTTTGCCAATGAGCGTGAGATATTGTATAAAATTTTGTTTGATATGCGCAATGATATTACGGATCTGAAAAAATTAACTCAAGAGCTAATAGAAGGAGGAGAAGTTGGTAAAAAAGGGCAAAACACACAGGTCTTAATCGATAAAATATATGGCAAAGAAATCAAAACGGAAAATATAAACAGTACGTTAGAAATTATACCTAAGCCCAAAATGGAGACATTTCAAAGGGAATCTAATCTTGGTGATTTTGATGATGCCGAAACTGTGGAAGAAACAATTTCATTACAAGAAAAGGAGTTTGAAATGATCAAACAAGCACTTGAAAGAAACAAAGGCAAAAGAAAATTGGCTGCAAAAGAATTGGGCATTTCCGAGCGGACACTATATAGAAAAATTAAACAATATGATTTGTAATAATCGAAGATTGTTTCTTTTCAAATAATTATCTTAATTTGCGGTATGGGAATGAGCATGTTAAAATTTTTCTCTTTAATATAAATGATTAATAGCGATCAGCACCTGCCGGCCGGCAGACGGTGTGACCTCTATAAAACAATAAGAAAAGACACATGATAAAAATAAAATACCTGATCATAATATTCTCAATATTTATAGTTCAAGGATGTGGAGTATATTCTTTTACCGGTGGCAGTACCGGTGATGCCGAAACTATTCAAATTGATTTTTTTCCAAATAATGCGCGTTTAGTAGAACCTTCGTTAAGTCAAAAATTTACTTTGGCTTTACAGGATCTCTTTTTAAGACAGACGAATCTAAATTTAACCAATGCTGGTGGTGATTTACATTTTGAAGGAGAAATAACAGAATATAGAATTGTCCCTATCGCAGCTACTGCAGAACAAACAGCCGCTCAAAGCAGGCTTACAATTGGAGTAAGAGTTCGTTTTTTTAATAGGTTACAGGAAGAAGATGATTTTGAACAAACTTTTTCCTTCTACAGTGATTATGACGCTAATGTACAGTTAATTGGAACTGTTTTGGATACAGCCTATGAAGAAATTTTTGAAAGAATAACACAGGATATTTTTAACGCAGCCGTTGCTAAATGGTAGAAAATGAACATAATTGAATTTGGAAATTTTTTGAGTCACCCACAAAATATTGCGGAACAGCAAACCTCTGATCTGGAGAATATCTTAATTGATTTTCCATATTTTCAGGCGGCTCACTTTTTATATCTCAATGGGCTAAAAAATCAAAATAGCTTTAAATACAATGAGGAGCTAAAAATTACAGCGGCATATACAACCGACAGGACTGTAATGTTTGATTACATCACTTCAAGTGATTTTAATAGCAGATCGAAGAGAGAAGAATTATCCTTGAGTAAGGTGTCTGCAGTTGATGATGTTAGTTTTTCAGAAATTAAAGACGGACAGATAGAACGAAAGTCCGTTATGGAGGATGAACTTTCGGTCTCTTCAAGCATCCTGCCAATTGGCAGACCGTTAAAATTTGATACAACGGAAAACCATTCTTTTAATGAGTGGCTTCAGATCACATCAATAAACCCGATACATAGGGATGAAGAAGAACCAGATGAATTAGAAACGAATGTGAATATTCAGAAACAATCGGTTTCTTCTAAGACTAATTTTGAGATCATTGAAAAATTCATAGCATCAAATCCAAAAATAAAACCTGATAAATCATTTACTTTTAGCACTCAGGAATTTGAGAATAGTGGAGACAATGATAGTTTGATGACAGAAACATTGGCACATGTTTATTTAGAGCAAAAAAAGTATGATAAAGCAATAACAGCTTTTACCGTTTTAAGTTTGAAATATCCGGAAAAAAACAGTTTCTTTGCAAACCAAATTGAAGCAATAAAACAATTACAAGAAAAATAAGCTAGATTATGTCGTACTTTTTATTTTTAATACTAATTCTATTTGTATCATTATTACTAATATTAGTGGTAATGGTTCAAAATCCTAAAGGTGGTGGATTGTCATCATCCTTTGGTGGTGGTGGAACACAAAGTTTGGGTGGCGTACAAAGTACGACCAACTTTTTAGATAGGAGCACCTGGACATTAGCAATGGTGCTATTTGCCCTAATTTTATTGTCCAATTTCTCTATACCTAGAGAAAATTCGGTTGATTTGAAATCGGCTACAGAGTCTATAGTTAATGAAAGAGAAATCATTGAAGCTCCTGCAACCTTAGACACATCGATCGAGAGCGATTCAACAAATTAATTTATTTGAAATCCATAAAAAAAATGCCAACGTAAATGACACGTTGGCATTTTTTATTCTATTTGTCAGTTTTTTATAAAATGGCAAAATTATTGAGTACATGTAAACGAATTATAAATAACTTAAAAACATTATTAGAATGACTAAATTAAGCATAAAACCTCTTTCGGATAGAGTGGTTATCCAAGCTTTAGAAGCAGAAACGAAAACTGCATCCGGTTTATATATTCCTGATTCGGCAAAAGAAAAACCACAGCAAGGTACTGTTGTCGCTGTTGGAAAAGGGACAAAGGACGAACCAATGACGGTAAAAGTTGGTAACACAGTTTTGTATGGCAAATACGCAGGCACTGAATTAAAATTGGATGGTAATGACTATCTGATCATGAGAGAAAGTGACATTTTCGCAATTCTTTAAATCTACTAACAAATCTAAAAAACAAAAAAAATGGCAAAAGATATAATTTTTGATATAGAATCACGTGATGGATTAAAGCGTGGTGTTGATGCTTTGGCTAATGCAGTTAAAGTAACTTTAGGACCTAAGGGTAGAAACGTTGTTATAGGAAAACCATTTGGCGGACCACAAATAACAAAAGATGGTGTAACGGTTGCTAAGGAAATTGAACTCGAAGACCCCTTAGAAAATATGGGTGCACAGATGGTAAAAGAAGTGGCATCTAAAACTAATGATCTGGCAGGTGATGGTACAACCACAGCTACGGTTCTTGCTCAGGCAATTGTAAAAGAAGGATTAAAAAATGTTGCGGCCGGTGCGAATCCGATGGACCTTAAACACGGAATAGATAAAGCTGTTGAAGCAGTAATTGATGAATTACAAGCACAATCACAAGTTGTTGGCAGTAAGCTTGACAAAATAAAACAAGTTGCCTCTATCTCTGCGAATAACGATGAGTCAATTGGTGAATTGATTTCTCAAGCTTTTGATAAGGTTGGTAAAGAAGGGGTTATTACCGTAGAGGAAGCAAAAGGTACAGACACTTATGTGGACATTGTTGAAGGAATGCAATTTGACAGAGGATATTTATCACCATATTTTGTTACGGATTCAGAAAAAATGACCTCAGATCTGGAAACTCCTTATATTTTATTGTACGATAAAAAAATATCGACAATGAAAGATTTACTACCTATTTTAGAGCCAGTTGCGCAAACAGGAAAACCATTGTTGATCATTGCGGAAGATATTGACGGAGAAGCCTTGGCTACCTTAGTTGTAAACAAATTAAGAGGATCATTAAAAATAGCCGCTGTTAAAGCTCCGGGATTTGGTGATAGAAGAAAAGCAATGTTGGAGGATATCGCCATTTTAACCGGTGGTACTGTTGTAGCTGAAGAAAGAGGTTTTACTCTTGAAAATGCTACCATGGAAATGTTAGGTTCCGCAGAAAGGGTAACAATTGACAAAGACAATACAATAATTGTTAATGGTGCTGGAGAGGCAGATAATATAAAAGGTAGAGTTAATCAGATTAAATCTCAAATAGAGACCACAACTTCTGATTATGACAAAGAGAAATTGCAAGAGCGTTTAGCCAAACTAGCCGGTGGTGTTGCTGTACTGTATATTGGTGCAGCCAGTGAGGTTGAAATGAAAGAAAAAAAGGATAGAGTTGAGGATGCTTTACACGCTACAAGAGCAGCAGTAGAAGAAGGTATAATTGCAGGTGGTGGTGTTGCTTTGGTAAGAGCAATTGATAAATTATCAAAAATAGACACCGAGAACCAAGATGAAGAAACCGGGATCAATATTATTGCCAGAGCTATTGAAGAGCCATTGCGTCAGATAGTTGAAAATTCAGGGAATGAAGGCTCGGTTGTTGTATCCAAAATACTGGAAGGTAAAAAGGACTTTGGCTTTAATGCAAAAACTGAAGAGTATGTAAATATGTTTAAAGCCGGAATCATTGATCCAACCAAAGTTGTTAGGATAGCATTGGAAAATGCTGCTTCCGTGGCCGGTATGATATTAACTACTGAATGTGCTTTAGTTGACATTAAAGAAGCTGCTCCTGCAGGTGGTGGAATGCCTCCTATGGGTGGTGGAATGCCAGGAATGATGTAGTCGAGAGCCTCAATAAGCAAATAAAAGATGGCAAATCGCCATAGATAAATATTTAAAGACCGTTTCAAATTAATTTGAAACGGTCTTTTACATAACCCACTTTTTTACCCTTCCGTATTCTCCGTCAAAGGGAGGTCCATATAGCATCAAGTCTAACTCTTTAGAAGATGTGATTATATTGTATTATTTTTAAACCCGGTTTATGCATTGGAAAATCTATTCCGTTTCTAAACATCTGCAAATCAGAAACTTCGTTGAGTTTTTTGATTTAACCATAACACTGCTATGCTAAAACCAATAAAACCGCCTGATTAATTGCTGTTTAGATCCTCATTACGAAGTTTCAATGCATAAAGCGGGTTAAACAAATGATCTGTAAAAGTAAAAATCACACCTTCTAAGAAGGTGGCTTTGGCTAGCCCCTAAAAGGGGCTCCAAGATACAGTGTTAAAAATCAAATTTTTGCTGATGATCTTCAATTTTCTTTTCTTCTTTCTCTTGA
>Ga0164313_10000441_pt1 | contig 33082 bp, 16 predicted proteins | sample GuaBasSedimGuay4_FD_113735 | JGI IMG/M metagenome (GOLD analysis project Ga0164313, IMG submission 113735) | Subseafloor sediment microbial communities from Guaymas Basin, Gulf of California, Mexico - Guay4, Core 4569-4, 0-3 cm | ecosystem: Environmental > Aquatic > Marine > Hydrothermal vents...
AATATGGTGTGGAAGTTGCCATTATTTTTGATTTCCTTTAGTTGGTCTCTTCAATTATCATTGATAAATTTGATATTTTTATTTGCCCTGTAGGACTAGATCCAGTGGCTATTTTAAATTGTATATAATCATTAGGTTTCAGGATTTGTTCTACCAAATCATTTTTAAATTGCCCTATTTCACCAGGTAATATTTTTATATCGAATGATGAAGGTGCTCCGCTAACTAGCACAACAGCTGATGCTGTATTGATTAATGAGTTCTCAGTTATTACTACTGATGACAAGGTCATTTTAACATCTTTATTGAAAGGATTGTAGAACCTTTGAGAAGTAGCATAATCATTGTATATATTACCACTTGCGAACACAGTAGTATACAGTTCTGTACCTCCTGGCACGAATTGAGTATCATCTACTGATGTAGCCCATACATGGTGTGATTTTAGATCATCATGGTTTATTTGATCTATGCCACCATGAATATTCATCAAGTCATCTATTAAATCTTTAATAGTCCTGGCTTGTGTTTGTAGTCCATTATTATTGTATGAATATAATAATTCATCCTGTTCATCTCCTATAGTTGTCCCCCTATTGAAGACATCTGCCGCTAATTGTGTCAGTTTTGTATTCATGATTTCTAAATCATGATCTATGGACTGGTCTGATGATGGAATGCTGTCATAGAATCTTGATAATCCTACAACATCTTTTATAGATGCTAATTCTGTTTGCACAGTTGATTCTAGTATACTTATATCAACTGTCTTGTACAATTCTGCTATTGATTCAGATATAGTTTTTGGTCTGTCTTCATTCACGTTGAATAAGAAGCCAGTAGATGCTTTCATGTCTACCAGTAAAGATCTACCATCTAATCCATCATTTGGTGTTACGTTATTCAAGACTGGTGTTTTATTTAGCATGCCTTCGTATGCTTTTAGGTAATTCCAGATGTTTTTTGAATCCTGGAATGTAGTTGTCAATGGTGTGAACATCTGGTCACTTGGTCTTACCATTGCTCTTATATAATTACCTAAAGTTAGAGCCTTTAATGATTCCATGTTTTATGCTAGCCTTATGATTATCTTTTCTATGTATGGTATAGTAACAAAGTCTCCAGATTGCAACTCTGCTTTTAATTGAATGGAATTAACATTTGATTCATGCAACCTATATGCAATTATTATATTGTCATATGATTCTGTTGTGGATAAATAATATCCTGAATCTTTATTATAGAGGTTGTAGTCTTCTTTTTCAATTAATTCTTTTTCAAATATATAATCAAATTCCTTTTCAATTATATACTTATGATTGTATGGGTATAGAGAATCGAGGACGGTTCTTATTGACCCGTCATCTGATTCTACTGCGTATTCTCCATTACCTATATCTGTAATGTTATTTTTTCTATTCAGAATAACATTGAGATAGTTATCTGATCTTATTTCTATTCTATATATATTAGGCATCAATCTGATTTCACCAGTAATCCATTTACCATTTAATGATATCTCATTAGGACCAAAATCTATTATCTTCTCTTCATATAATATTCCTACGGCTGAATATAATCCTCTATTATATATCCAATCGTTAGGAGAGTAGGTTATATTGTTTGCAAATGTTCTTAAGTAATTAGATCTTAAGAAGTCTTCTGGTAGGAGTAGAGTATAGTTGTCTCTTCCATCTATTGATTCTCTTTCTTCTAATAGAATGAACTTATTTTCAACCATTGCGTTAATATTTATTACAGAACTCTTGTGTAGCTCATCACCCTCATGTCTATTAACTGGCCTGATTGATTCCCAATCTTGACCATTTAGTGATATGAAATAACTTATCTCACCATTCAGTCCTTCAGATATGCAATCACAGACACTGATTGCTAGCTTACTATATGCTCCTGATGTTTCAATGGGATTTGTTATCAATGTTGATGTTCCCATGAATGTTGTTCTTAGTAGTGATAAAGAATTTATGGTTACTACATAAACGTTGTTGCCATTATGTACATTGTCATATGTAATTTTATGAAATACTAATTTTATATAACGATCTGTTGTTGGATTGATTTGTAAGGTTGAATCTTTAACATAGGTAGGTTTGCCAGTGTGAAGGGTGTATTCCTCTCCATCTTCTGATGAGTATGCAGACATCATATGAGCTTTTTCTAATAAGATTTCTATTTGATTAAAAGAACTAGAATCTTTTCTATCTATTATTAAATCAATACTTCTTGATATATCAATATCTGATTCACCTTCTATCCTGAATCTTATATCATTATTTATAACATCCATGTCTGGTTCTGGAAAATATCCGATACCTGATTCAGAAACTAATTCTATCTTTGCTATATCAGCAGCTTGTCTTGATCTCATTAGTGCTGTTAAGCTAGAGAAGTTGTATTTTTCTAATCTAATAGATTCTTTATTTGCTAATTCTGTTGTCGCATCAGCAAATATTAAATCATTTTGTATAATAATTCCTTCTGATTCTGGTGAAACTATAGATGAATCTGAAAAATCTATTAATAATGTTTCTATTTCTCCACTAAGTGCTGGTTCTAATACTGATGATGATGCTGACTCTTCTCTTAGATTGCTTATCCCTCTATTGATATCCTTTACATCTTCATCTATTTCTTCTAGAAGATTAAAGACTCTTTTTCTTATGGGTATCTTCTTGTCTATCCCATCCATGAATAATGTTGTTGTATAATTATACATATCATTCATTCCATTTTTATCTAAATTGAAACTACCAGAAGCTATTCCTGTTTGGAATGAATTCCTACTTGAGGCAGCCTTGTCTATGTTATCTAGATTAAATTTAGTAACTGGTATATTTGATCTAATAAGGAAATCTATATCTTCTTGTCTCATATTGAATTACTCGCATCTACTGTGTTTAATTTGAAGTCTAATAGGATTGGAGTCTCTACAAAATCTGTATCTTGTTGTTCTATACTTGATGAAACAAGGAGGTATTTAGATGTTTTTTCATCTTCGGTATCTATTGTTAAATTACTACTGGATACAGTATATTTATTGTCTGGTATTTTTTCCATAGATGGATACTTTGCGTAGACACTTGAATACTTATACGATATTGATGTTTTGCCATCAATACTCGATGTTGTATATAATATACCACGGTTATAATCTATTGAATAGAATCCTGATACTGATTTTTTTAATGGTTTAACATTATATTTTATTTCTGTATCATTTGAGCTACTAGTATATATACCTTCTGGTAATTTAACTACATTCTTTATTATGTGAGTGACAGGATCTTCTTCTTTTGTTACTAAGTAATCACCCATATCCACCAACTCTATCTCTGCGTAGACTCTTCTTTGGAATACTTTATCGCAAGACCTGAATTCCAAAGAACCATCTTCCAGGTATTCATCTAGTAGATACATTTTATTCAGATTTATATTATCAGTTTGTATATAAACTTCAGATAATACAAATTCAGATTGTCCATCTATGAAATTTACTTCATTTATGAATGCATTAATTGCTGCTCTTGTCATATCAAAGGAAACACTTTGTTCCAATATGTTAGTATGTTTTAATTTTATTACTGTTTCAAGATCACTATTGCTCATCTCGTAACTTTCTTTTATTTGTTTTGAAGAGTCTGAAACTAATTTTACACCATCTATCTTGTTGTCTAATCTCGTTACTATCTCTGACTCTAGCACTCTAACTACTGGAAATACACTCTTGTGATAGCTACCAAATATTAATTCACCGAACACTATAGTGTATTCATCTTTAGCTAATTCTTCTATGGGGTATCTTGTATTCAATTTTACACCATTAGATTCTAGTGGCATATCTAATCCTAATGCATCAAGTATTGATATGTAATTAATTTCACCTATTAAAAATGGTGAAATAGTAGCTATTCTTTTGCCTAATTCATCTTCAACTAGTACTGATTCTACATCAGTAGGTACTGCATATAGTGTCTCTCTTACATCATAAAAGAACTTTGAATTATATTTTATTCTTATTGATTTATTATTATATCTAAGAGTATATACTCCAGCGTTTTCTATGAATGGGATTACTGGTATAATTCCCTTTTTTGAATACTTTTCGTTTATTGTTTCTATATTCATTGGTATATTTATAACTGATGATATTCCATAGAGCTCTATTGCAAATGGATCGAAGTCATCTGAAGGTATATTTTCTATTATATCGTTTCTAGTTACATGCACTTTGTCATACTTGAATTGTATTACTGAATGTCTATCTTTATTATCGTAGATATTCTTTTGTAGATCATATATCTTACTAGACTCTACATCTATACCTTGTGTTAAGCTAATTCCACTATCTTCTATTGAAGATATATTTTCTACTGGTACAGTATATAAGCTACCACCTGCTGCTGGTACTAGTATCCTATCTCCATATCTTACCTCTGTATATTTAAATAAATTTAGATAGTCACTTCCATCTACGCTACTAATAGGGAACGATCTATTGGATGTATTAGCATTGATTACTTGTCTGGATACCTGCCTAGACGCTGGTGATATATATGAAGCATCAACAGAGGTCATTTCTATTTTTAGGTAGAACTTGGTCACTATATCATCTGTAAAGACAGATGATGAGTCTATATTATTGAAGTTGACTATTTTTGATAGCTCTGATTCTGGATCATATACAGCAGAGTTTTGAAATGGTATCCAAGTTTCTAGATCTGTTGACACACTTAGATTAACATTAGGTTCACTAGTATCATACCTAGACATACTGCCATATGCAGCTATCTTGAATATTTCATCACTTGTTTTTATTGGTCCTATTGAGATGCTACCTGATTCAACTGCAGAATAAAAAGCTATTTCAAGTTTATTCATACCTATTGCGTATCTTTTTCTTTTAGATACACCTGTATTGTATGGCATCTTTTGTATTAAGTTTATTCTTATATATCTAGCAGAGTTTTCTTCTATATGTATATTGATTTCTCCATTCTTGAAATCAAAATCATTTATATCCATAGAGAATTCATTAGAAGTATATATTTTTATATCATTATAGGTGCATCCATCTTCAGATATTGATATTGATCCTACTGATGGTAGTCTTACACCATAATTAGCTAGCTTAAATCTAACATTATTAAATGCAGATTTCATTCCTAGATCTATATTTATATCTACATCTAGTTCTGATTCATATGATTCTATTTCAAGTCTAGAATCTATACTGACTATATTATTTATATCAAAATATTTTTTCTTTTCTTCTACTGTATTACCTAGTGTTCCATTTTTAGTATTCAAAGTTATATTTTTTAAACTATAATTTATTAGCTGGGTTCTTTCTAGATACAACTGCATCGTGTCATAGTCTATTACTACTCCATCTGATACAGTGTTTAATATTTTATTGAATATATCTATCGAGTCTCTTGATCCACCACCTGTTATAAAAATGTCTGCAATAGAATTTGTTATGGAACTCAGCGTTCTCATTGTATCTTTATATAATGAAGCTGTTTCATCTAATGAAATTAGCATGTTGTTATTTATATCATTTACATCACTTACATTATTATTTACATAAGTAGATACATTTGAAAAAAATAAATCCATATAGTATGAAGACATGAATGTTGTTGGTAAATTTTTATTTAAAAAATCTGCTTGATTATATATTATACTCATTTATCTGATGTCATTATGCCTAGTGATTTTATTATAGGTGTATGATTTGTAGATGTAACGTCTGGATTATACACGTCTATTGCTATTGAGAAATTTATCTTGTTGGCATAATCTTCTCTTAGTATTATGTCATATGATGGTGTTAGTTTTATGTCATTTGAAAATTCATAAAAACCACCTTCCTCTATGAACTTTGGTTTATATATTATGAAACAATCATATCCTTCTGGGATACTGAATGCTATAAACTTTCCATCTATCTCAAAACTGTCTACCTTACTACCTTCAATTAATATATACAAGCTATCTTCTATCGGCTCATATGGTAATTCTATATTCGTACCTGATGTAGTATGTTCTACCATCCAGCCGTCATCATTTATTGAAATTGGAATAATAGATGAATAAATAATATTATCATAGCTATCTATGATTGATAAATGTATTTCTGTTTTCACAAAAGCATCAAGTATGTTATCTATATCATATACTACTGTTAGATTCTTATTAAAATTTATTTGTTCTTGTTGTGATATATAAGAGCCTATAGTTCTGTAGTTATCTAGTCCTAACTGTACTGATAATAGATCTTCTAGTCTTAATACTTCTGATAGGGGGTGATCTATTGTTATTCGGACTCTGTCTGAGGTTAATACTGGATATCTTATTGATACCGTTTTCCCTATACTTATTGGATTAGAAAGTATTTCTATTTCTAATCCATCATTACCTATTGCTGTTATAGAAGAGACCTTTAGTCCATCTTCTTTAGATTTTAATATAGCATAATTGTGAGATATATATTTATTGCTATAGATCCAGTAGTTCTTTCGTGCCATGTTATTGTTCCATGAATGTAGTTATGTTTACTGTTTCCATTATTAATCCTGAATCAGTATGTGAATACGCCATGTCATTATATGACCCACTAGTTAGATCTACTAGTTTTATATCACCTTCTTTTGAAATTGCTGGATATGATAGTTTTAGTTTGCCTATGTGTACTACTGATGTGGTGATGTGAGATATCTTATCTTTTAATGATTTTGATATATTTCTAATTGCTAGCTCTACATCATCTATATTTTCTTCTAAGAATTCTATTGAGCTGTCTATTTCTACAGATCTATTCTTTAATATATCAAAAATAGATTCTAATCTATCTCTGCTATTATATAAGTCAGATGTTAAGTCTACTCTTCTCTCTATGAGGAAGTCTTCTCTGTTATCTAAGAACTCTTTCATAATTTCACCGTTAATGATGGGTAAACTGTTGTTTCAGAATTTTTAAAACCTAATCCAATATTATCATACTCTTGGTTCATTGTAGTAGTATCTAATACAACTGTAGCTTTTTTGAAGTCACTTGATATAAGTATGTTCTGCGGTGTTTCTGTAAAATTACCATCTTGAAATGTAAATGTCTGTATGTCTGTTATTTTTGACACCAAGGATGGCATTAGGTTGTCATATGTTTCCATACTTTTATCTGCTACGGCGGACACAGATGAATCTAGTATATATTCGTTTTTTATTTTTGTATCTGATTGATACATATCATGTATTGACGATAGATCAAACTCGACTATCGTTTTTATTTTATCTCTAAACTGTATGTATGGTTCAAAATGTATAGTGGAAAATGTCTCTATGATATCAGCAGAAACCTTCTTGATTACCTGATCATCATGAGAGTTATACGTGCTATGCCAAAGGATATTATTATAGTTGTATAGAGTCTTTCTGTTCATGTCAGCATTAACTTCTGATACATTTCTGTATGGAAATATATCAGCTCTTTTTATATTTGATATAAAATTTATATATCCTACACTAAGTATCCCTGATTCTGAATTGTTTTTGATATCTAATAGGTTTTTGATATCATCAATGCTCTTTAAGAATGATCCACCAAATGGACCTTCACCGTAACCAAGATCTCCCCATCCAGTTCCATATCCACCTCCAGCACCGGAAGCATCTATTACTATAGTTTGAAAGTCATCAGTTATACCTGAGTATCCGTTTTCAGAGTATCCACCTTTACCATACCCTAAGTAGAGTGGTAAAACAAATTCATACTTGGGTAATCCATCATCTTTTATCAGAGATATATCACCATTTAATTCTGAAATTATATATGTTAATTCAGGTGGAAAATCTAATACTATCCCAGGCTTTCTTATTTGTGTTGGCTTTATGAAGAAGTGTATAGATTTATTCTTTAAGTCTATATCTTCTGGTTCTATCTTTAAGATGTTATTTGTTCTTACATACTGATAGGAAACATATAATATATCATCATAAGTTATTAAATTATTTTTAATAAGAACTGATGTTTCAACCCTTCCCCTACCGGAGTCAATTAGATTATCATGTACACCAGAAGAGTTATCCAGGATGATATCATAATCTCTATATGGATCATCTATATTACTTTCTGTTGCTGTATAATTAATGTCTTTGCTTTTATAAATAACTAATGAATTTTTGACTATATCTATATTTTCTAGATCAATATAATCATCGTTTCTCAAGTTGACCTGCTCAAGTCTTCTTTTGGTTACATCTGGTACTATTGTCATATAATCATATTCAAATGATAATCTCCCTTCTTCATTAGATCTTAATGTTTCTAAATAGAATGGTTCTAGTTTGACTATGTTATATTTTACTCTCTTAAGAGTATAGACTGGTTCTACATCTATAGTAGCATGAACATTTGGTTTAGAAGCGGAAACTACAACATTACCTCTTGATAATTTAAAATAATATTTTTTATTATCAATGTCTATTATCTCTTGATTGTTTATTTGCTCTTGCCATATGAAGACTGGATACACTTCTTGAAATTCTGATAGAATCAACTCATCTTCTTGAGTATAGTACTCTACAGTAGCTGTAGTATCATTAAGGTATATGAAATTATTATCTACAAACTTAGCTAGTTCACCATTTATATATATTTTAGGTTTATGTAGCTTCCTCTTCTTTACTTTATAAAATAAATATATTGGATATCTTTTATCTTCATCACTATCTTCATAGTAGAAAACATCTGTTAGATTCACGTCTGCAGTATTTGCTACAACCCTAGTTCTTCTGGCAGAGGTAGTCACACTCTTTATTTGTTTTAAGAATGAATCTGTATCATCAGGATACATTTCTGATAAAGAAAAATCAGAACTCATATTGTCTGATACTAGAATAGGACTTGTTGGGCTAGATTTCTCTAGTCCAAACATGTCAAATTTAGGTCCTACTCTTAATGAGTAATCAATCTGGGGCATAGTATGCTTCTCTTGCTACAATATCAACCCAATCTTGTCCTGTTTCTTCAACATTAATTGGTCTAATACTGTTTGTCCATATGTCATTGTTCATTATTACTTGACCTGCGAATACTGCAGTACCATTTACGTGCATATTCTCATGTCTTAGGTAATTATCTACTTGTAGTGCCTGCTGTCTTATAGATTGAAAATCTGTATTGTTATCTCCAGCTGGTATTGGTAATAAATTACCATTTGTAACCCCATCTACTAGTTTAAATGTACCATAACTTACTGATAGCTGTCCTGGATCATCTGCTTCACCACTAGAGCTCACCTTGTTTACATTACCAACAGCTATTCTTCCATCACCAATTTCTATCTTAACTGTTTGTCCAACTCTCAGTACTCCATCTACATCAAAGTTTGATGTTACTCTTGTATCACCAAAGAACGTTGCTCCACTTCTACCATATAGATGTCTTGTTATTGAGCATTCACCAGTTAGAGTTAGATTATGCATGTAAGAATCTGAAGCATTTCCTGCATTAAATCCTGCACCAGAAGTTATAGTACCATTTGCTGATATTTCTGTATTTGAGAATATAGATTCTGAAGATGTAACTGCTCCTGCTACATTCACTAGCACTGGACTACTAGAGCTTCTTCCTATAGTTACTGATCCACCTATATTTATATCACTATCAACAACTAGGGAGCCAACTGATGCTACTTTTACTACTGACAAAGTATTAGTTACATTTACATTCCCAACATCAAGGGTGCTTGCATCTGTGTGCCCATTTATTTTCAATGTACCATTAAAGGTTGAGTCACCACCAGATGTTATTCCATCATTGAATGAGGTTGGCTTAGTAAACTGAGATGGTATATTTGATACAAATTCTAAGTCTGTATCTCCACTAAATATTACATTAGACCTGGTTGATAATTCACCATCTAATGTGGTTCTTGCTGCTACATTTAAATCTGCTGTAGAGTTTACACCTCTTGCATATAAGGCGGAGGTGATTAGGGCGGAACCTTTTATGTCGAGATTACTTTCTCCTATCAGATTACCTTTTACAGTTGCATTTGCTGAAACTATTAATCCACCATTAGCATATATGAGTCCTGATGAGGCTAGTGTCGTAACTGATGTTTCTTTAAACTGAGCTTGATTACCTGTAATTCTAGCTCTGAAATCTGCATTACCATTGAAAGCAGCTAAACCATCAACGCTTAGGCTTTCAGACATATCTACAGCACTATTGAATCTTGCTATTTCTCCAAACTCAGAGACACCATTAACTTTTAAGTTCCCTATATCTGCTTCATTTGATACTTTTAATTGCCCATTAATATCTACATTAGAATTGAAACTACTAGCACCTAAGACAAAGAAGTCTCCATCTACAGTTTCATTACCAAATACTCTTTCATCTCCGAAGATTTGAGAATTTTTTCTAATCTCCAGGGTGTCTCCTGATAGTTCTTCACCAGCATTAACACCACCACCTGCAGATATGTTATCTTCTGCTGATATCGATCCTCTTGACTGTATGTCTCCTACTATCAGAGATGAGTACACGACATTGGAACAATCTGCAGGATCCATTCCTGCTTGCACCATGGCAACACCAGCTAATGATTCTATAACCATTAAGCCTGCTGGACAATTCCCACCATCTCCGGTAACAAATATATAATTGAAGTCTCCGAACTTAACTCCATCTTTATCTACTAGGTTGGATGCATTAACTCTTATTGAATAGAAATCTCCAAAACCTGCTGCTAATTTAGCTCTAGGCCACTTTGTCAAATCATCAACACGAACACCATCATCAGATTTCCATGAATATTTAATTTCTTTTTCTATCTGAGGTATTCTTGTACTTCTTAATAGCCATAAACCGTTAACATTATCTTCTAGATTAGAAGATTCTGGATAATGCATTTCTATATAGGTGGATGCAACCGAAGGGGTTGCAGCCCCACCTCCTTGTGAAGCTGTATAGATAGAGGAGTACTCTTGTACTGATGGTTCTTCATCATTTATAAAAGATATACCATTAATGCGTTCAGTGGTTGCATCTCTTCCTGATACTCCATCTAATATTATTGGTGTTTTATATCTTACTGGAGTTTCTGAAGTAATCTCTATTTGCGCATTGTAAGTAGTGGTTATCTCAGATGTTTCTCCACCATCAGAAAATTCAATACGTGTTCCATCATCTTTTAATTCTATAACTTCTGTAATAGTTAGATCTCTTATTTCAGATGTCTCTATATCTACTGTATCTAATTCTATTAGACCAGTAAAATGTATATCTCCATCAATATCTAATCCACCAGGTGATGGTCTTGGTGTAAATAATACATCTCCTATCTGCAATTGGCCATCTGGTAATAATATATTTAACAATCCAGTTATATCTACATCATGTGCATACAATTTCTTTAATTGTAAATCTGCAAATAACTCAGGACTATTCTTATCAAGTATTAAAGTCCTGCCGCTGTCAGATGATAATGCTAGATATTGGTCTATGTTGCTTCCATTGTCTATGCCATACGTAAAGAGTTCATGTCTATTAAGTCTTAAGGCTCTATGTATTTTACCTTCATCTCCCATGGTACCTGAGTCTATATGTAAGCCATCATGTGGTGTTTTTAATGCCAATATTGGTGGCTCTATGCCATCTATGGATAGTCTTAATGATATGCCATCTGATATGGATCCAAAGCTTAATAAATATGAGTCAGCTAGTATGTTTCCATAACCAGAATCTGAATCTATAGATGATATTAATAGGCTTCCTAGTAATGAATTATTATAAGTACCTGGATCTCCTAATCTATATCCTTCTCTATGTAAGTATTCTGGATGGTCATTATTTGTTATTTTAGACTTAGAATATATTATGTCTGGATTATCTGATACGGGGGTTAGCTTTGTTAAACTATCGTGGTCAATAGTAGCTATCATACTACTATTATCATGATTATGATTCTTAACTAATGTATAGAGATCCTTAACCATGTTAGCTAGACTAACATTCGAAATTGAAAATACAATTATGTCTGAATTTATATCTATATCTTCATCTGTATCTATTTCAAACTGATAGTCATTAAGTATATATATAGCTCTAGTTGGTAGTCTCTCGTATGAATGTGGAAACTTCATCCAGGCATTTACATACTCCTTGGGGACCTCTAGATTGCCTACAGCAGATACATATTGATTGATTAGCTCATTAAATTTTAAATCTAATTCTGCTCCAAATATAATAGTATCTTGATTTTGATTTGTCTTAGCAATTGTTACTCTATATCGGCCAGATGGCATCACTTCTATTACTGGACGTGTAACTACTCCGGATTCAACTAAGTTTGGTGATGGATAGATGTTTGGCAAGTAGCCATCTTGTGATCCAAACTCTGGATATGCTCCCTTGTATATTGCAGAGAAATTACCCACTGGAACTGTATAAAATGTCAGCACTCTACCATTAGTAGTGAAGTCTCCCACATTAGATAACTCTTCTTCTGTAGCTACCCATGAATAAGAAATTCCATCACCAGTTACTATCGTTATAGTAGTTGGTTCTTCACCTTCTATTGGTTTTAGATCTAATACAAAGTCTTTCCTAAGATTATTATTAATAAAGCCTTGGGAATAGGAATCAAATATTGTGGTAAAGGGTTCTTCTGGTGACAGTATACCCATATTGCCAAGTGCACTAGATAAGCTATTGAAATATCTAGCATACTTGGCTGTTTCTAAACCATCACCATATAGATTACCGAATATATCTCCTATATTCTCAAAGGCAGTCTCTATTTGATAGCCAAGATTGATGATTGTCTCATCTTTAACCACTCCATCAACTAGGTTGATTGGTGGTTTTACATATATATTATTTAAATAACTCATTTATTTTTTTGCCTAATCATAATAGGATTGTCTTAGTTCCTGTTACTACTCTTTCAAGATACTCTTCTTCTAGTACCATATTAACAGTTAATTCTTTTGAAAAATATTGCCTAGCACCTTCATTATCCATATACCCTACTTTGACATTAATTTCTTTGCTATGTAGTAGATAATACCCTTTAAAATGACTATATATTGACTCAGGGTTATGCTGTACAACTATATCTATAGTACCATTATTTATATCTATTAGTGGTATGACGGGATGTATTGAAACTTCAAATGTTATGTTGTATGTAGCATAATCATGTGCTTTGTTTTTATCTAGAATTAGTATATCTGGTTCTATAAAAACCCAGTCGTTAAAAGCTTCTGCTTTTCTCTCTGTTACTTCTTGAACAAGTATGGTGCTTTCTTTTGCCCATGCTGGTAGAACAATTTCATAACCAATATCTATTGGTTTTACCTGGACGCCAACACTACCTCCATTAGGGGTAATTATTTGACCACCAGTTTGATAGTACACAACAGTTCCAAATGTTTGTATTTCACCTTGTCCATAACCACCAGCTCCATAAGGGCCTTCTCCATATCCCAGTGCTACAGAAGCCAAGTCTGTTGAAACACCAGTATTATTAGTTGTTATTGCTGCAAGGGTAGCTCGTGTATCTGAGCCATATTGAAATACTCCATATACTGCTGCTATATCTGATATGCTGTTATTGCCAGTTTCTATCGTTGTGCCATTCATTATGGCTGGTTCTAACATCTCTAATATGTGTACTGGTGCTCTAAATTGTATATTATTTACACCTTCATTGTCTATCCAGAACTTTTTGTTTGCTTTTACATACTCATTATTTATATAGATATTTGCACTAGGTTCTATAAAAAATCTTTTGAATCTAAAAGGCATTATAACATTTGTTGTTTCAGATGTCGGTATTACTGCATTAGTTATGTGTATTAAGTTGTTGTCTATAGACATGTTTCCATAATTATCTGTATCATTTATAGCTATATGGGTTACTTGTCTATCCTCTTCTAGGAGATCATCTAATCTAATAGTGGGGGTTTGTGGATTTATATAAACTGCTGGTGATGTACCATAAAATATATAAAATCCATAAAGTGTTCCTATTGCATCACTTGCAAACTCAGGAGAGATTTTAATGCTACCACTGATTGGATCTATATCATCATAAAATGAAATGCCAACTTGATATAAATATTCTGTTGCTCTTCTATCCAGAATAGTTATATCATCTGTATCATATATCACTTCATTGTGAACATACCTAGCTATTACTGTAACATGTGTGTATATAGGAAAATAATTAGTATATATAATCATCCCATCTTCTTCGAATACCCACTCATATACATGCTCATCTGCATCATTAAAATCTTCTCTTAGTATGGATACATAGTCACACATTTCTAAGAAATTAACCTCACTAATATTGTTCTTTAATAAGATGTGATTATAATCGAATGATGTCTTAAGATAGTCTAACGTAGTCACTTCAAGTGATGAATATTTATACAATGAGACTGGTATTGGTGCCTCCATTTGGAAGATAAAAAAGTCTTGTCCTTCATTGTCTATTTCTGTAAATTGGTTTACTAATAGTTTATCTCTAATACCATTTATATGTGAATATTGAAACTCTTTAGCTATAGATATCTTGTTTAAATTTCTATTAAATATGAATGCTCTTGCATTCATATTAGTACCAGCTGACTTAACTCCCATTACTGGTTCTTCACCTATAAAGTTAACAAAATCTTCTGAGTCTACTCTTACTTCATTAGAAGCAACTATTACTGGACCATTTAATGTTGGTATTACTCTTCTATTATTGATTATTCTTGTTGTATTATTAAATGTAATATCTTGTTCTGATTGGATAAATAATTGATCATTATCCCACCCATCTGTTAGTGAATCTGGATGGTCTATCACCTCAAGTACTTCAGCATGGTTAATTGTAACAAATGATTGCCCAGTCATAGTGGGTAGTATGTCTTTTTTAAGGGTAGATTCTATTTGTGATGGTACCAACTTAGCTTCATAATTTACTTCAGGCATTATATTTTATCCCAATTATTAGAATTTACATTGTTTATCATTATTCTTCTATTTATATTGTTAGTTCCATGTTTAAACAGTCTACTTAATTCTATTATGTTTTCATCACTTAAGTATATAAAAAACTTATTCATACTGTATTCAACAGATACTACTGTGTCTGGTAATAGTCCATTTGTGTATAATTTATCTCCTTCTAGGGAGTAAGAAAATTGACTACCATCTGTTTTGTATTTTATCTTTTTCTTTTTGGAATACAATGAAACTATTCTTCTTTCTATAGAGGACTCCATAGAACCTGGAACATTTAAGAGATTTTTATGATGAATTTCACTCATACTTTTGGGAGATATATCTACATCTTCTACTACATAAACTGTTCTATATATGTCTATCAATAGCTCTGCTGGTAGCATGGCTATTGAATCTCTAGTTATGTATGCATCTATATTATTATCTCTCAGTCTCTTAACTAATTCAGCTAGTGTCAAGCCTGTTAACGATATATTGTCATCTTGCAATCTTACGACACCATTTGATAACTCAAAATCTAGATCTGTTTCTATGTATATAGCTGGGAAGCCTTTAGCTGTTAGCTCTCTATTTATTTGATCTTTCGTTATGCAATTAGCTTTTAATTTCTTATCAGAAATCTTTTCTTTATACATATCAGTTCTCATATATAAACTCCATTTCTTTAAATTCATGTTGTATATATGAGTATCTATCATCTGTTATGAAGCCTAACCTAATAGGTTTGGCTGTATATGATAGCGAAGCAATGTTTTCAATATGTAGATCTTTATTGTGAAAGAATATACTATTTACATCTTCATCTATTAATATTGGTGTAATTTTATTCTGATAAATCATTGCATGATACGATTCAGACCTAGTATTGTCTGTTAATTCCATTATGTATGGCTCAGTATTATCTATATTTATAGTTACTACTATTCTATTACCTGTACTGTTCATGGGGATCCATGTATTTGGTTCAGTAGTCAATGCGCCACTTTTGTTAAGATATTGCTTTATGTTATTGTTTTCTATAGATATTTGTATGTTTGTAGCTAATGATTCACTTCTTAATAGTTCTGTATTTATTGTTATCGATGAGCTTGTTCCTACTTCTGCATTTTCATCCTCTACAAAAATAAATGAATTGTTATTTACAGATGAACTAGGAGGTGATAATTCATAGTAATCTAACATTAGTTTAGATGAATATAATCTGTTGTCTTTTAACATTAATACATCTAATAGGTTTGTTACTAATACGGTATCTGGTTCGAATGGTAATTTGAATTTCCATTCTTCTGGTTTTGAAAATTTATTAGAATTCTTAATTAGCAGTGTAGTGTCATATACTTCGAATTGTGGTGTGAAATATATACCATTATCATCTGTTATTCTTTTATCTATTAATGTTTTATCTAGATATGTTATATCTGATTCTATATAATTAGACATAATCACTGCTGAAGAGTTGCCAGTTATTCTTTTTACTACAAGAAATTCATTGATTGTTTCTACTGGTACGAATACATTTAATAATACCTTTTCTGTTATGAAATTACCATATTTATCTATGCCATTTATTAAAACATATTCTGTATCTGGCTTTGTATTTGATTCAATATCATGTTTTAAATATAACGTAGAAGCGGTTATCAATCTTATTTCTTGTTCTCCAGCAAATATTGTATAAGATACTTTATCTATTTTTTGTGCTGGTACTTTTTCTATGGCGTTTATTACTATACCATCTAATGATGCCGTACTTACTGTTCCTAAATTTACACAGTATCCATGCTCGGTTCTTATGTATTTTGGCGTATCTATTGTAAGTAATTTTATTCTTTCTGTTCTATATCCAAATGATACGTTTTCCATAACGGTATTGTTATTTGCCATGAAGCTATCCACGCCATCCATCATGAATGATATGGGTTCTAATTGTGGAGATAGAAATTTTGAGGAGTTACTGAAGAAGTTGACGTGTGATGAAGACCATTTTGGAAAATAAGATAAAAATCTATGTATATCCATGTTTGAATAATTTATAGGATTATTATCATTACTATAAGATAGTGAGAATTTATAATCTACATCATCTAATGGTAATAAATTGAATGTATATCCTTCTGATAGGATCACCTTGAAATCATATGCTATATCTTCAATTAACACTACTGCTTGTATAGAATACCAGCCAGGTATATCTGGAGTATAAGATATGGATTCTTGATCACCAAGAACATCGCCATTATGATTTATCCATTCAATTGTGGTAGTCGGTGTTGCTCCTGATGGGATACTGTTAGGATCTATCCAATAATTAACATCAAAATTTAATGTTTCACCTACTCTCACTTCTTCTGGCTGATGAGCTATTATGGCTATCGAGCCACTTCCACTAATTACACTGGGAGATATGAAATATGTAAAACTAAATGTATTACGTTCAGCCATCTATTACTTCTCGTGTTATTGAATCTTTATCTAGGTATATGAAATAATCTAATGGGGCCATTACAGTATTGGAAGATGTAGATATGACTGCATTTATAGATGGATCAAAAAGATCCATCTTTGTAATTACTATTGATACAGTTGGTAAAAGTGCATTTACCTTATCTTCTATTGCCATAGCTGAAATAGAATTGATTGCATTATAAGTATATATTGACCTAAAAGATTCTACTATGGCACTCAGTATATTTTCATCTGATATATTATTAGATTCAGTTGAATATTCTATTATTAAATTTATAATATTTGGTGCATATATCAATACATCTATACCTACTGGTGCTACTAGTATTATACTTGTGCGCAAAACACCTAGTGTAGAGAATAGATTTTCATCTTCTGATGTTTCCTGTAAAGTTCTTGTTGTTACACCTATGTCGAGAGAACCAGAACCTCTTTTGTTTTCCACTATAGAGTAACCAGATAATTCAGGTAGTGCTGATACTTCACCCATTATAGCAGATGTAGTTGCTATGTTATCTCCATCTCTTGCTAGTATAACTCTTCTTCTGAAATCGTCGTCAGATTCTTGTGAGCCATCTATTGATATGGGTTTTAAAAATTCTAATAGGAGTGAGTTAAGTTTGCTAGTGTCACCATATCTAGATTTCATTTTAAATACATCATCTTTATTTATGGTAAAGCCTGATCCATCTTCTGAAATTACTGTTCCTGAAACTAATACAAGAATATCAGATGGGACTATATATATATCTTCTGCAACTATTATATAAAATGTTGATCCAACATCTAGTCTTTCTCCTCTATTTATAGTAATGGGTTCCCTTATACTATCACTAAAAAAATCCCCTTCTTCTTTGGGTCTTATCATCATTATTCCATCTGACTTATCTGCATAGATGGAGTTTCTATTCTTCCTATATACTCCATACTGAGCACCTTTTATATCAAGATCATTTTCAATTGCCGTTTCGGCATATAATCCTTGTATTGCTAAGTCGTATGACTTAGCTAGGTTTGTTATTTCATTTGAGAATATATCAACTAGTAGTTTTAATTTTGATGATTGAGAGAAGCTTGTTATGTCTGTTGCTTCTGATATTTTTAACGCTATACTTTGTGCTATAGCATCTCTATTGTAATTAATTTGTGACATAAAATAGTCCGGATGAAGTGTTGAACACTGAATTGATAATTATCCTTTCGGATATACCAAATATGTCACCACCTATTTGTATTTTTATTAAAATCGAATCAAAGTCTATCATAGTTGCTATATCTATTGATTCTGGTGTTAGGAAGTTATCAATTGTTAATGATTTTTTTATACTTCTTATTATATCCTGCTCTAGTGCAGCATTAGTAGTTGAACCTATAAAGAATGATAAGTTTGCACCATAATCAGGATACAAAAAGTAATCATTGAAATTTGTAATTATTCTATCTACAACATTTTGATATAAATAGTCCTTATCTGTAAACAAAAACGATATATCATTTCCTAAGAATGATATATCTCCATATCTATCGAACTCTATATCTGTGTCACTTTCTAACTTTTGCATATGTGTCCTTGTTCTCTACTTATACTGCTGCTGTACTTAATACCATTGTTGTTAATGCTAATAGTCCTGCAGCTTCTGGAATTGGTAGGTCTATTTCTAATACAGGGATAGGTGTTATGACATTTGAAGGCATCGTGTTTGCCAATAGTGAATTAAATTTATATACTCCACCAAATCTCATCTTTGTAAATGGAGATGAAAATGATACGGGACCATTTATAAAATTACCTGCGTCTCTTGTTGCGGATATTGAGTAAGCCCCAGATGCAATTATAGCATCGTTCACTCTTAATAATAAGAGTGAATCACTGTTTATTTTATCTTTTGTTATCATCTTGCTGTTAATGCCTTATTGGGTTTAAAGCAGAATCCATCTGTTGAAGCTGATGCTGCTGGTAAGCTTGTGACTATACCTGCTTCTGCAGACTTAGACATATCTGTTGTTTCACCTGTCTTTAGCTGGTTATATTGCCAACCTGCTGTTCCATAATTTAACACATTAGAACCACTTAGTGAATCTAATGTTTCTTGAAACGTAGCATCTATCTCCTCGTCTGTATAACCTGCTATTCTTAGATACTTCTTGGCTTCATCATCTAGTAGGTTCTCATCTGAATCTATATCTACTCCCTTTTTTCTAGCAGCTCTGTCTTTTACAGATAATAAAGTTTGTCTATCTATTCTTCTTGGCTGTGTTCCTGGCGCTGTTAAGACTGCTTTTATTGGATAACTGTTTACCATCTCAACTGTTACTTCTTTCCCTATCCAATGAGATTCTTCTGCTGAAATTGCTGATAGGTCTACATCTGTTTCTATGAGAAGTTCTGATAGAGTTATGTTGTTAGTTGTAAATCCTACTTCGTTTCCAAAGTATCTTCCTGGCTTAGTTGTTATTTCACCATGCCTATCCACTTCTGTTTCAGGACCTCTTTGGACAACCACAAATAATCTATCTCCTTGTGGAGATATCTTGCGTATAAATCCAGTTTGATATATTCGTCTTGCTTGTCTATTAGCTCTATCTATTTGTTTTAGGTCATATATGTCTTTATTAATTTTTGTATCAATGTTCATAATTAGTATCCCAGCTTGCTTATTATATCGATTGTATTATTGTATGTTGTTGATATTCTATTGCCAAGATCTTCCCAATATCCACCTTCATGATACCCTAACATTCCACCAAGATATGGTTTTCCACCCATTTCTAATGGATAAAATCTAACTGGCTGTCTAGTTAGTTGTGCTTCTTCTATCTTGGAGGAAACGTAAGACCCTATTATAGTTGCTGCCCATCCAACTGGCGTAAATGCCTTACCAAGTTTAAATAATCCATTGGCTATCGGCAGCGCCTTTGCCATCATTGGTGATTTAGATAGAAAGTTTCCAAGAGTAGTCGCACCTCTTAACAGTTGCGTCTTACTACCCGAGACTATGTCGGCTCCTAGTCCTCCAAGCACTCTTAATCCACCTGCAAAAGATCCTGAACCTTGGACACTCGCAGTTATTCCTGGTACTATTTTGCTACCAGCCTTAATCGTTGCCAATCCTAATAGACCTGTAGCTGTTCCTATAACAGCACCTTCTTCTGTAAATATCCTAGAAAATACTCCTACCAGACCATGTTGGTGACCAGTAGTATTAGCAATATGTAGTGCATCTATATTGAATGATGATATAGCAAAAGAGTCATCAGAATCTATTGCTTTTCTGGCAATAGATCTAGCTGCTGTTGTTACTCTTTGATATGATGAACCTAGTTTAGCAAATAGAAATGAATAATTAGTAAATGTTGATTCAGCAAACAATCCTGGGACTATTTCTGTTACAAAGCCATTTTCTGTATCAAAGTGATGTACACATTCTCTAATTTTTATTATACCAGTTAGATCTCTAGAAGAATCATTTAGTACAGCATAGTCACCTGATTTCATATTTTGATTACCAAGTATTACTATCTTCCCATCGTACATCTTCTCTACTTCTTTTTTTAGATGCGTAGATCCATATGCAAATGCTGCATACTTTCCATTTATACCATTCATCTGGAGGCGACCATTTCTATGCTCCATTGGTCTAAGATTGTCATCAATCTTCATTTCATACCAAGCATATTCTTGACTGATAAATTGATTGATTGAATCCCAATGTGCTATATCTACAACTGTATCATAGTCGTTCATAACTTTTAATGAATTTGATATTATATTTAAATCAGAAGATATTATATGCATATCTGATACGGGTTTAAGTCTTTTATCTCTATTGTAGTCTGATCCTACTCCTATACGTGATGCTAGATGTATCTGATTTGTTGCTCTTGCCATTCCATCTTTTGTGCCTACATCTATGTCTCTATAGACATAGAGTTGTTCTTTAATCCCAAAGAATAGTGTATGTCTAGGACCATAGTTACATGGTCTCATTAGGGAACCAGGATGTCTGTACTCCATCTCCTTAAAGGCTTCCCATGGTGTTAATTTATATATAGGAAACTTTGGATACATTTCAGTATTTGAACCTGGATTCCAATCAAAACCATAGTTGTAATCATTGATCACATTACCTGCATAAATATTCATGAATAGAGCTTGTGATCCATTAGTATTGAATATATTATTTATAGTAAATATTCTTCTTTCACTACCTTCACTGTCTTCTAAGTCGTCAAATATTTTCATATTACCAAAGTGTTCTATTTCTCCAGCGTATAAGAAGTTAGCTATTACTTCACCAGTATCAGCACCTCCCCACCAATCATCAGTTGTTGGATCATCACCGTGATCATGTGTTAATAATTCTCTACCATAACTTTCACATACTAATTGTAATGTAGCTTCTCCATATACTTCTGTTACTATGCCGTTAAACATTGTTTCTAATTTGTTTATATCGTTAGAGTATCCTCCTCTAATATGGAGTCTATTTCCTGGTCTAAGCCTTAATCTATTAAGGGGTATATTAGTTGAATTTGGTGTTCCACTTATTCCATCCATACTCCAGTTCTTTTCAGGTTTAAACATCTCCATATATACAGTTTGATCTGTATATATGGAGCCTGGATTTGCTATAGTTATTACTGCTACATCTATTGGAGATATATCATCTTGTTGCGCTATATTGACTGATACTAGTCCTGTTAATTCATAATACTCATGAGTTATAGTTCCGATGTTGGCTTTCCAGGAGTCTTCTTCTCCTTCTACTATGAATGCTTTTATAACTGGGAATGCCTGGTTGATGCCTCTATCAAATGGCTGTGATGATCTATCGAAATAGTATCTTGCCTGGCTATCTTCATTGCCAGGTCCTTGTTCTACTTCATTCCAATCATATGTTCCTCGTGCATGCGTCTGTGTATCACTGTCTATTTTATTATCAATTCTATCCATAGCCTTTGATATAGTTGTTTTTTTGAGCTGCTCTTGTATCGTATCATGTGATGTGATAGTGTTTTTCTTGGATTTCTCATCAAGATCCATACCAGTACTTAATTCTATCTCTGCTTCTATCTTCTTTTGATATGTATCTATAGCATTACCAGGTAAGGAAGCATTCAGACCAGTAGATGCGGATTGATATGCCATCCTTAATACTTCACCAGTTACATATGGTTTATATTTAACAAAAAACATTGGGTTTATATCTCTAACATCCTGAGACACTCCACCATCTTCAGCTAGTGTATTATTAATGCCAAGTCTATTTCCTAATTCTAGATCGTAATATGCTTCACCATCAAATGAATTAATTAATCTATCGTAGTTGGTACTTACCAGGCCTCTTGATCCTGCTGTTTGTATTGAAAGAAATGAGTTGTTCTGATTACCTTGAGCATTTAAAGACATATATGTATCTAATAAGTCTTTCTTTGAAAGAACTACTTTATCACTTTGATTAATCTGTTCATTTCTTGAGTCTATTTCAAATTCTTTTAGCGTATCAGATACGCTCATGTCTTCATCGTAGCCCATTGTGTCTTTTATTTTTTCTGCTAATTCTTTTATCTGACTTAGTGGCGCATGTACATCTGAATTAATATAACAACCTGGATCAACATCCATACCACTATCTATAGCCATTGCTTGACTTATCTTGTTTACATAGTTGGTTGTTTCTCTTTGATTTTTAGCGCTTGTAACTAGATGATTCTTAACCGATCCCCAAGTCCTATCTCCTCCAGCATTCTCAGATGCCCTAATTGCACTATCTACATTACCTGGTCCACTATTATATGCAGCAAGTGATAAGCCTACGTCACCCTTATACTTCTTTAATAAATTTTTATAATATTTTGCAGCTGCAGCAGCTGCTTGTTGTGGATGATGTCTATCTATCAATTTGTAGTCTGAAGCAGCTGCTGGTGTAAATTGAAATAAGCCAGCAGCTTTGGAAATTTTATTCTCTATTGGATTACCATTCTTGTCATAACTTTGACCACCACTTTCTTGCATCATGACATTATACAAAAGCCCTTGTGGTAAACCATATTCACTTTCTAAAGCAAATAAATATCTATCATTTAATCCTGCTGGCCACTCTTTTAGTGGTCTGTGATGAGAGAAGTTGTCATCAAATTGGTTACCAGTTCCCAACGTTATTACGTTACCCCAACCGTAACCACATGCACTTGGTTTATCTATAAGGTATTGTTCACCCCTATCAGATATAGAAGATATAAGGTCAGTCATAACTTTAATACCCACTTTCACCGCTTTAACTTTAGCAGAGTTATAACCTCTTCTGTCCATTAATCCGCCAACATCTTTTCCTATAAATCTAAAATATGCTTGATCTACCATCTGAAAAGAAGAGCTAGATTTTAGTTCTTCATTGTCTAATATGAATCCAAACATTGGCATTAAGTCTGTAACTATACTATCTATTTTCAATACGTTAAATTGAGAATATCTGTAGTGTAGTAATTGATTAACATCCAGCTTACCTAATAAGGTTTTTATATATTTTAACGAATAGCCATTCATTGAATCTTCTATGAATGTTAAATCAAGTACTGTTTCTCCTTTTCCCAGATACTGCAGTACTGGATAAGTCCAGGAGGTCATACTGTGTGATGCAAAATTGTTATATTTAGATATAGTTATAGATGCAACTGGAGAATTATCATTGCTTATCAATGATACATCTCCTACGCTTTTCCATGTAGCATATGTTTTAGTTTCAACTATGTTATTTTCATCATCTAAACTTGAAAGATTAACTACTGAATAGTCTTCGTTCTCAGGTTCCTCTTGTAAGAATAGTGGATATCTTACCCTTACTTCACCAACACCTTTCTCGTTACCATCTCTATCCTTCTTGTACCTTGACATTTTATCAAACATTTCATGATAATCATTTCTAAAGTACATATCAAATATACTATTTTCTCCTAATACTTCTTGTTTGTTTTCTCTATAGGCTATTGCATCATTTTCATTAATAACTCTAGTTCTTGCTGTTTCTTCTACATCTTCTACTAGGGAATAGAAGGACATGTCTGCACAGAATGGTACATGATTAAAGTATTTAAGGTCTAGCTTCAGTGTTAATGTACTATTTAGATCAGAAGAGAACATCAAGGTGTATGCTTCCAGACCAAATATCATTTGCTTCATGTCTGTTCTAGAAGTTTTAGTCAGATACTTTTTAAGAGTATCTGACTGTATATAAAGGAAGGGGAAATTATCTAATTGACATAGGAGCTTCAACATCTTAGGTAGATGATCTGGAGATGATAATTGATCTATCTCATCTTGTATATTAAACTGCATGATTATTGTAAAGTTAGCTTCAGCATACTTACCCATGTGTGCAAATACTGACTTCTCTCTTATATATTCTTCTTTTACAACCCTTCTTTTCTGCCTAGACATTATATCTGTTGGGTTAATATCAAGTTCTATATTGTTTATTATTACTTTTTCCATCTCTTTTAATGCCATTAGAACATTCCACTCTTATCAGTTATATTCACAGATACGCTTCCTATGTTGTCGCCAAATAGTGCTCTATCTAGTGAGCCACTATTCATGTTATCCATACCAGAGTATACAGATGCACTTACTGATATATTTCTATCTGGATTATGCTTTCTAATATATCCTTTTTTATCTGGTAGGGGTTGTAAGATTTGCTTTTCGCTACCTATTGGGGATGAAGATGCAAGCTGCTCAGGTGTATCTCTTGCCATTATGGATATACCTGCTAAGCCTAATCCTGCTGCTACTAGCTTACCTTTATTCTTGGACATAAAAGACGCTACTGCTGTAGCTGCATTATTATACATTTTCTTTGCAGAATGTTTAACACTTTCTACGTCCACTTCTCCTATCCTGCTAGGGATAGGACCTTCACCCGACTGAAAACCACCATGTTCGATTATAGCCTGTTGAACTTCTGCTGATGACATGTCTTTGTATCCAGCAGGGCCAAGAAATGTTTCCATTGATCCTGCTATGTTGATATGATGTTCAGCTGATGCATTCACTAAGTCTTTTAATCCTTTCTTATATAATGCCAAGTCTGCTCTATCTTTTGTAGCAGTTTCAGGATTAATAGTATGAATAGACCCGCCAATTGTATCATCTATTATGCTGCTTATCCTACTCTTGTATGTCTTTTTATCTTTATCTCTCATGAAGTCTGCTTGTGCTTCTGCTAATTCTTGAACTGCGCCTCTCATTGGTGAGCCAGATGCTTTATGTTGTGACTTCAATAGATTCTCTGTTAGGTTATGTCCTAACACTCTTCCTTCAGCAAATACCTCTTTGCCTTTACCTTCTATATTTAAGGCCTTATTGAACTCTGTTACCATCCTTGTGACTTCTGGTGAGTCTGTTTTCCTTAATCTACCTAACTCACCCTGACTTAGCATATGTCTTTCTTTCTCAGTTGAGTCTTCGAATTTTGTTACCAAATCTAGATGTTTAGATGCCCCTTTTATTCCAAGTTTTTCCTGTACTCCCATTAGTCTTTCTGTATGTTTTAACATTCGATTATTGTGAGACATGTAGTCTTCTGTTTGCTTTTTTGATAAAGCAAACAGGGGTAACATTCTGAGATGGTCAGCATCATAATCAAGGAAGGCAAACTTGTTTAATATCTCATTAGCTTTTGGTATAAATATATGGTCACCTTTTGTATCTAATGATTTATCTACTTTTATCTGGAATCCCATTGAGGAGAATGGACCCTGCACTGGCTCTCTTGATATTTGAGCAAACAATCGTTGTCCATTTTTATTTTTTAGTTCACCTATGTCTCCATCCATACTCATGTGATCTTCAATATTAAGCCCTTGTCTCTTATACATCTTCTCTGCTAGGGACTGGGACACATATACTACATTTTTATCTGCTCTCTTGGGGGCACCTGATGGTCTAGCTGTTAGTATCATCGAATCTTTTGCTATTCTTTTTGCCGCTATCTTTCTTAAGTTATTTTCACCAGACATCATCCTGCCTTGTATGGATAGTAATTCTTTAGCATGATAATCTAATAAGCCTTGTGATCTCAATTTGGCTGCATCAGTTGTTGAATTAGTCAATGCTATGTCTGCATTTATTACATTTTGTCTAGACTGCTCAGTCTCGAATAACATATCCATACCAGCATAGTTTTTTAATCCAGTATAGTTAGTATCTTCAAATCCTACTGGTACGGATTTTATCCCCTCTACTTTATTGCTAAGAGTATAATTTGCCATAGTACCACTGGTATTAATACCTATCCTTTTCATGAAAGCTTGTCTATCTTCAGCAGGCATTTTGAATACATCATGCATTATTTTACCTACATCTTCTCCTGGCTTGAATGATGAATGACCAAAGTCTCCCTTAAAGAATGTACTTTCAACCATGGATAGTTCTTGTAGGGCTCCTCTATTTAACTCTGTCATGGAATTTATTATATCAGTAGGCATCTTCATACTATTTAGCATATCATATTCTAGCCATGACATAGATCCCATATTACCTGCACCATGTATTGCTTCTCCAACATTTGATGTAAACTGTGTATAACTTTTACCTTCAAAACTACCACCAGTTTTTCTCATTATCCCTAGCAATCTATCTGTCTCAGGTTCTGTGAAGCCAACCCCTTTTTCTTCTAATCTATCTAAGAATTTTATATCATCTAGATACATATTCGACTTCGCCAGGTTCGCTTCTCTCTCCCTGGTTGTCATCATGTCATCTAGCATACTATCTATGCCTATTTCATCAGGTACTCTATTGCCGAAACCCGGTCTTCTTGGCATGTGCTTTTCATCTTTATATACGGTACCTGGAGATATAGGTTCTGGTCTAATCTCTTTAGATGCTCTTGCTAAATGCTCACCCATGGTTAAGAACATATCTTGACCTGCTCTATGTCCTGATAAGGCTACCATTGTTTTATAGATCGCTGCTTTTTCTGCTTTGTCTGCTTTAGAATTACCTAAGCTAGACATTTTCTTTAAGTACTTATCAAAGCCCTGTCCTTTCGCTGACTTCACAACTTCATCAATCGCTGCTTTTGAATCAGAAGCTTTACCAGTAAGTATTTGTCTTACTGGATCCATCTTGATATCTTCCCATCTCTGTATCATAGTGGCACTAGATGCTTCTTCCATTAAGCTTTTTCCAATATTTGAATCAAAGAATTTTTCAGCAAACTTATCTGGAGTATGTCTTACACCCTTCTTCATTTTACCTATACTATGTTGACCTTTATTTAGTATTATCTGATTTTTATCTACAGATATTATTCCTCTTGATTCTGCTAGAGACAAAGCACCCATCTTAGCAAACTCATCTTGACCTGCAAATGTTAATCCAGACTTAGACGATGTACCAAATATCTTAGTCCAGTCTTTTGGTTGATACAATGCTGAGAATACTAATTCTAGACCGTCTTTAGATTTAACTACGTCTTTCAGTTTTCCTGCAGTAAAATGGCTTGCTAGTGAAGCTGCTCTGCCTTGCTTATCGTATCCTAATGTTTGACCTGCTCCAACATAAATTGGATTATCTCTTAGATATGACACAGCATTCTCTCTAGATCCTTTAAGAATTTCTTCTGGTATATCCATTGATAATAAAAACTTAGAATCTAAAGCGTCACCAGTGTTACCAATAGTAACAGAAGAAGACTGTTTAACCTTGAACTTCTTCTTCTGTGCCTCATTGGCTATCCCATGTCCATCATCTATTGAGAATTTATTACCATACATTCCAGAAAATAAATCTGACATTTCACTAGATACATGTATTCTAGTTCCGTGTGATGCAGCTCCTCTTAACTCAGCAACACCTCTTCCACCTGTTTTTTCTTTTAATTTTAAATACTCAGATGTTGAGGCATGAACAGGAACGTGGTCTCTGAAGCTGACCGATGAGGCTCCTCTATCTTCTGCTGGTAAGAAGCCAGGGGTATGTAGATTTTCTGAGAATTTTGATGGTGTTACTAATGTTAATGCATTCATACCTTGATTGGTTAATGGATTGACGCCTTCCCCTAATACCATCTTGTTCATCATAGTGCTGACTTCAGATCTCATATCCGAACCTTCAATTGATGGTTTCATATTAATAAATCTTGCTCTATCTCCAGTTTGATCTAGCACCATAGCCATCTCTGTGGTCTGACTTATTCTTCTTGCGTATGCACTATTCTCAAAAGAATCTACTGATTCCCTTATTATCTTTCTAGAGTCAGGAGCTGAATGTAAAGATAGTGCTCCAGTATCTGTTGATAGTTTAGATAACTCTTCTAGTGTCATGGTGTTCTCGTTTGCGCGGAATAGTATAGACATCATCTCTTCTGGATCATGCTGTTTAGTTATATCAATCATTCCTTTATCTGAAGGCATGCCAACTCTTCTAGATACACTCTTGCCATCCTCCATAAGAGTTACTGCTGTTTCATCTGAGTAAGCTTTACCAAATGGACTAATACCTCTGGTTATTTGTCTCATGCCGTTTTGCTCTACAAAACTGATGTTATCTGTAGTTTTGGATGTTAGATTAAATTTTACATCCTTAGTCTCTCTTGATCTAAATATTAATTGACTATCTTCTATATCTATTCCTGTTATGGATTGGTTTTCTAACATGTGAGACAGGACTGGAGCCATGTCCTTTGCTTTTGTTCTAGCTAGTGCTTCTTCATTGCTTAAGTTGCCAGAGAAATGTTGGTATAGTTTATTCTCTATTTGTTCTGCTGAATCAGCGCTTCTTATTGGTATATCATTTTTAACAGTACGCTCTATAACGCCACCAGACATCTCTCTTACTTCAGATCTGTTTGATATAACATCCTTGAGCTGCATCATTCCTCTTCTGTCATCTTTTATTGTTCCATAATAGTTCTCAATATTATTTAGTATATCTGCTGGGTTTCCTGCTCCTGAAAAGTCTTCACCAATTACTGTACTTAAGTTCTTGCCAACTTGCATTATTTCATCGTATTCTGCACTGCCTGCTCCTAGGCCCTTCACCATCATTCGTGCTCTTGAGTTACCAAGATTTTCTATTTCTCTATCAAGAGATTCCCTAGCTAGCAGTATGCTATTATCTACAGCAGCTGAAACATCAACTCTTCTTCTTGCTATATCATCTATTGTTAGATTCTTTGGTGTTAGTTGTTTATACATATCATTGAAATCATCAGCCACAGAATATCCTGTATATGCACCTATAGCTGCACCTGCTAGGCCTGCTAATGGATTATCAATGGGATCTTGTGTCCATGCTCCAAATACAGCTCCACCAGCCATTAGTGCATCTTGTTGTGTGAATTGTTTAAAAAAATTATTCATTGAACTGTCTCTATATTAATATCTATATCACCGCTACCTCTTCCAGTGATAACTCTTTTGATTCTATAGCCTTCTCTTACTAGTGAATCTTCTACATTGTCTTGAGCTCTCATCTCTTCTTTTAGGCCTTCTTTTACTCTTTCAGCAATAGCATCTATATTCTCATCTCTATTTACTGAAGTATATCTTTCTAAGTCTTTAACATCGTCTTTCCAGAAGCCAAACTTAAAGAAGTCTTCATTACCTATTGTTAGAGCTCTTAACTTTATCTTATCCATATCTATTCTAGGATCCCAACCAGAAAAATCCTTATCAGGCATACCTGCTGTATTTCTTATATATGCTTCTGCATGTAGATCAGCTACATGCTCTCTAAACGTTCCTTTAGTCCTATTTTTAGATTCTAACCATGCCTGATATTCCTCAGAGAATTCATCACGTAATGATTCATCCTCTTCTGCCACACGAGCTTGCACTTTAGCATTTGCTTCTTGTGCTGTCTCTCCGTTAGCTATAGACTTATCCATTATATCTTTTCTTGACCAAATAGTCTTATATAGTTCACCTACTCTTTCTGGTGTCATCTTAGATATCTTCTTTCTGTCACTAGCTTGTGCATTGGCGAAAGCAGAGAAGTATGGCTTCTCATCTTTCGACATAGATATATAGGATCTTAATACCTCTTGATCTGTATCTAGTCCTGATGCTAATGCTCCTTCTGTTGTCTTTTGGTATGCGGCTCTAGCTGTTCTTGCTCCTTCTGTATCTCCAATTTCTGTTGCTTCTTGATATATCTTTCTTTGTTTTACATACTCTAATGTATCAAAGTATTGATCTATATCTCTTTTTTCCTGAACACGATCTGATATGAAGTCATCTTGGACTAGTCTTCTTGCTGATACGATAGCTGGTTCTATGAAGTGCTCTAGTGGCTTTGTCCATATAGCCATATCAGAACCTTCTAGTTGTGTTCTTTCATAATCTTCTATTGCTGATCTTTGATGTACTAACTTACCTGCTGGTCTAAAGAATGTTAAGAATTCAGATGGTAGTGACTTTTCAAGGTTATGTGAACCTGCTTCCCAATATGCATTAGCTACTTTCTGTAAAGTTGATGCTGCTTCTAGTTCTGCTTCTGTTTTGTATTCTGAAAACTCACGCTTTTGAGACCTAAGATTTTCTTTACTTCTTATGTCTTTAAGCATCCTCTGTTCATAGTCTGTTAGGTTACCCTCTCCTTCTCTATTATCTATTCTATTTTTTACATCATAGTAGGCATTAGATCCCATAGCTACATCTGATAGTATTTTCATCTTGAATATATCAGGATAGTCTTGTGGGTTTACTCCTTCTAATACGGGGTTGAGGGATTCGTATCCTAAGCCTGGAAGCCTTGAGGCTCCATGCTCTATACTTGTGTAGGGATCACCTTGTTGGAAGTTTAAGAAGTAATCATCATCCATGCCAGGTAGCCATGTTGGCATTGCGTTCTGTAATGGATTGACTCTGTCATGGGTCACATTGGCTGATGTTGGTATATACCTTCTCTGAGGCTCTGTAAGCCCGAATAAGCCACCCAAATTTGCATCCCTTATGGCATTAGCCATATTGGTCATTTCTCCTGACCTGGCTAACTGAGGAGCCACCTGTGAGCTAGGAACACCCATGGCCTCCTCTGCTTCACCAAATAGCCATCCTTTTAATCCAATAAAGTCTTTGAAGGCTTCCCATGACCATGCCAAAGCTTCTGTGTTTGGATCATGAGTTGCTGCTGCTGGAGCTATTAATTTACCTTCTGCTATTAGTGAGGCATCTCCTTCAGAGACTTTCATTTTCATAGAAAAGGTATCTGTTTCTAATGCTCTATTTATTGCTCCGACGTTTGCTGTGCCATCACCAGTTACGACTGTTCCTGGTGCAGCACTAGATAGCTCTTCTGCTAATCTCGGATTGATTATGTCTGGTTTAATTATTGCACCAATAGTTTTCTCATATAACTTGCCAAGAAAAGATCCAGTTGATACGTCCATACCCCAAACTGGGTATGGTCTATCATCTTCATGCATCTTCTCGAACTTATACGGATCTCTTAGATAATCAAATGGATGTAAGAATGGATTCAATGCACTTTCAGTTTCACTATCTCCATATTTAGATTTGGTTTCAGTACCTGCCATCATTCTGGCATAAGAACCTTTATCAAAATATTTAATATGGTCTCCACCAAATTTACCAGAACCAGTAAACCACCATCTATTAGCTCTAACAGCTACGTCTTCTTCACCAGTATATTCTTTTCTTAACTTCTCTGAGCTTTCACCTATCAGTGCTCCAGGTATAAATGGTGCTTCCAGAGCTAATCCTAATGCTGCTCCTGCTAAGCCCCATCTCTTCATTCGTGAACCTTGTGCATCAACTAGCTTCTTGGGTATGAATTTCTTTATTCTATCTGGAAATATATCAGCCATCTTTTCAGCATTGGCTTCTGATACATCTATGCCATGTACAGCATTATCATATAGTCTCTTACCATATGATGCTGTTGCAGCTGCGGTTGCTAAAGCTAGTGGTGCACCAGCCATAGTCATTATGTCTGTTGAACCTGGAGCATAGTATTCCTGTGCTTCTCTGTATCCTTGGAAATTATCTGACCACGTTTCTGCAAAAGCAAGACGAGTATTTACTGCTAGTGTGGATACCCCTTCTAATATCCCTTTACTGAAAGCACTATCTTCTGGAGCTATACTTGTTGATGCGTAGTCTGCTGCAAAGTAAGCAGCCGATGCAGCTAATACCTTGTTCTGATTTTTAGCCATGTATGCTAAAGACTTACCTATTGACTGTCTATACCTACCACCAGTACCCAGGTTGATTTGTGTCCACTTCTTGAGTTTGTTATGCCATTGAGCATTTTCAGCATGTGGAATCATTTCCACTATTTGTTCTACTGGGTTGTCCCAGACCTTAGTACCTTGTGCAAATACATTTCTTAAGTATGATATTGATAGGTCATGTGTTAATTGTAGTTTTGATTTTGCTGCTACAATCATCATTGGTGGAGTTTCTGTTCCTATTAGTTTAGTAAGAGAATCAGTTTCACCAGCACCTATTCTTGTTAGATACTGTTGAAATATTTTGTTCATGTAGACTAGTTCTTTTCCATCTTCGCCTTTTGGTAGTGCGAAGAATGGCATCATCATC
>Ga0164313_10000442_pt1 | contig 33066 bp, 22 predicted proteins | sample GuaBasSedimGuay4_FD_113735 | JGI IMG/M metagenome (GOLD analysis project Ga0164313, IMG submission 113735) | Subseafloor sediment microbial communities from Guaymas Basin, Gulf of California, Mexico - Guay4, Core 4569-4, 0-3 cm | ecosystem: Environmental > Aquatic > Marine > Hydrothermal vents...
TTAGGGAGAATGCCTGGATATTTGCAGGGCTGTTTGTGGTGTTGTTTTTTCTGAAAATTGTTGCGGCATCCCTCACGTTACATATTGGAGGTGTTGGAGGGATTTTTGCACCAACGTTATTTATGGGCGCTACCGGGGGTTTTATATTTGGAAACATTGTAAACAAGCTGGGAATCGGCCATGTGTCTGAAGGGAATTTTACACTGGTGGGCATGGCCGGCATGTTGGCCGGAGTGCTTTATGCGCCATTAACGGCCATTTTTTTGATTGCCGAATTATCTAAAGGCTATAGTTTGTTTATTCCATTAATGATTACTTCGCTAAGCAGTTTTGTTACCGCCAGTATGTTTATCCAAAATTCGATTTATTCGCTGCAACTGGCCAGGCGGGGCGAGTTGCTGACCCACCACGCCGACGACAATGTGTTGAAAATGATGAACCTGAAAAGGGAGATCGAAAGTAATTTTTCTATCGTGCGGCCTGACCAGACATTGGGCGATTTGATTGAGGTTGTAGCAAATTCGAAACGGAATATTTTTCCGGTAGTTGACGACAATAACGAGTTTAAAGGAGTGGTTTCTTTAGACAGTTTCCGTAGGATCATGTTTCAAAAGGAAAAATACAACGAAATTTATGTTTCCGATTTAATGGTTTTAGCCCCTGATTATATTGATTATAATGATAAGATGAACGTGGTTATGAATAAATTCGAGAAATCCGCAGTATGGAATCTGCCGGTACTAAAAAACGGGAGATATATCGGGTTTGTTTCTAAATCAAAATTATTTACAAATTACCGGGGCTTGCTTAAAGAGTTTTCTGATCATTGATAACTAAATTAGTATCCGTCCATAAAGTACTGGGTATAGTTCAAAATGATCATTTATTTTAAGAGCATAACGAAGAAAATGGACATAATGGACATACTCTTATTAAAACTGGCACAATTATTTCATTACTTTGCATACTCAGTATCCTGCTATGAAAAAAGTCTATTTTTTATTATTACTGCTAGCAGTTGCCACCAGCGCATTTGCCCAGGAGAAAACAATTAAAACCGATGGTAACGGCCGTAAATGGATCAACACACTCGAACCCGGATTTATTATAACGTCGGGTAGGGCTGGAGAGCTTGAATTGGCAAAGCAACAAGCTATTGACAATGTTAAACAAACCATTGTGCAATCAGTTGCTGAACACATTCAGGTTAGCACCACGCAAGAAACCACCGAACTCAACGGCGATGTTAACTCATTTTTAAGTACATATAATTCCGAAATTAAAACCGAATCGGGTGATGTGCCTTTTTTAAAAGGTATTTCGATAAGCAAAGCGGAGGGATGGTATTGGGAAAAAGTTAAAAACAAAAGTACCAAAGCGATTTTTTACCGCTTCCATATCCGCTATCCTTTTTCTGACCAGGAGCTTAATGCCCTTATCGCAGCTTATGAAAAAAACGACCGGGAACTTACCGACCGGCTGAATAAAGAACTCAGCATTATCGACCTTACCAATTCGCTCGACGAAATGCTGGCAGCAAATAACCGTTTGCGCGAAATGACCGGTATTTTTAAAGACCAACGCCAACAAAAGGTCCGCGCAGGGTTGGCTGCTTTTAAAGCCACTATGCAATCCCTGTCGGTAGTCCCGTTGGATAACCATCCCGGGAAAATGATTGTGGTTTTAAGGTCGGGACAACGTGAATTTACGGTTTCAAAACCTCCAAGGGTAAGTAGTCCTTGTGCCGGGATAGAGGAGGTTTCTGACATTGAAGGGGGTACTCTAATCACATACAGTTATGATTATTGCACGGATGGAAGTGACCAAAATTACCTGGAGTTTTATTATTCCATTGGAAGTGTCCGTGTTAAAGATATTGTGCGTTTTAATGTGACGGCATATAAAGTCGAATTATCGATATCTGGTAAAATCAGACTGGAATTAATAAACAACCTGGCAAAGCTCACTTTTTCTATTAAGGCAGCCTATAGTACTTCTTTTAATATAACACGCATAGAACTGGAACTGCCGGATAATGAACAACTAGTGTTTGAACCGTTGGAAATTAATACAGAAGGAAAAGGGATGCATAATATCCGGGCTGAGAAAGCGCTGAGCCCTGCCAGTTTATCGCTTTTTAATAAGGCAAATTACAAATCTGTATCCGGCCGTATTTTCTATACACAAAACGACACTCAAATCTCCGGTTCTTACCGGTTTTATAAAGTGGGTTTTAAGTTGGTAAAGTAATTATCATTTCCAATAACTTATAGGTAAATTCAGGTTATTAATAATAATTGATGATAATTATTCCTAAACCTTATAAGAGGTGCATCCTCAACTATTATATTTAACCAATATTCGAAGTAGTGTATATGAGAATAATTTCGGACCGCATAAGTATTGATGAAAAAGCCGATAAGGTAACTGTGGTAATTTTAGGAAAAATTGCACGTTGGAAAGAATCGCTCCTTTTATTTTGGTTACTGGCCTGGACTTTTTCAGGGCTTGTTTTTATATATTATTACCTTTTTCCAACGCCTTATCAATATTCGTTGGTAATGCTTATTTTTTTGATGTTTTGGTTATACTTCGAATTAAAAATAGGTAAAGTTTTTATCTGGCGTAGGTTTGGGTTCGAATACCTTGAAATTAATAAGGGAACTTTTTTGATAAAAAACAATCTTCTAGGCTTTAGGAAAGTGAAGTATTGCGATACACACGATATTGTTGGATTTGAAAAGATTGTCCACTCAAATAAAAACTTTTTTGATTTTATCAATCAATCCTTTTGGGTATATGGGGGAGAGCAGATATATTTTAAATATAATGGGAGGGATATTATATTTGGAAAACAAATAAACGAAAAAGAGCAGAAAGCGCTAATTCAAATATTGAATGGAGTTTTGAAAAAAGAAAAAAACAGATTGAGAAAAGCGTCCAAAGATTAAAAATAATTGTTTTAAATGAGGAATATTCAGGTAGATATTGAAATTACAAACCCCAATCAGAATAATGGGATATTAATTTCGGAATTGTCAGAAGTTAATTTTGATGGCTTCTGGGAAAACGAGCAAGGATTAAAAGCATATATCAAAGAAACCGATTTTAATAAAAGTGATTTAGAACGGATTTTCGAGCGATACGATTTTGTAAATTGGTACAAAACCAAAGTATTAGAAAACATTAATTGGAACGCGAAATGGGAATCTAATTATGCGCCAATAAACGTAGAAGATGAATGTTTGGTACGCTCTCCTTTTCATCCTGAAGACCCTACTTTTTTACACGAAGTTATTATTATGCCCCAAATGTCGTTTGGCACCGGGCATCACGACACTACCTATTTAATGGTTAAACACGTATTACAGGAGAATTTATTAGCTAAAACCGTATTAGACATGGGATGCGGCACCGGTGTATTGGCAATCCTGGCCGAAAAAATCGGTGCCCGGGTTGTTTGGGCCATTGATAGTGACAGCTGGGCCTATAAAAATACCGTGAGCAACTGTTTGCTTAATGCCACCGAAAATGTTTCAATAAAGCACGGCGATGCTTCCGCAATTCCTAAACGTAAATTCGATTATATTCTGGCAAACATCAATAAAAACGTTTTGAAAAGCGACATGGATCAGTATGTGAAACATTTAAATAGCCAGGGCATTATTTTTTTTAGTGGTTTTTTCGAAGTTGATATATCCGAAATGAAAAACGCTATGAAAATTGCTGGATTAAGGATTGATTTTACGGATGTTAAAAATGAATGGGCGTTTATTAAATGTACTTTAACAACCTAATATGATGAATACGATAAAGAAAGTAATTGTTTTTGTTTTATTAAGTGGACCGGTTATTGTTTCCGGACAAACATTGAAAAATGTTTCCTGGGACCCGGCAGGCTTTAAGTCCGAAATGTCAAATTTATTGTCGGAGGCCGATAAAAAATCAACCAAATCTTTTCTCGAAGAGCAATGGGAAACAAACATTAATGACGGATCATTTTCCGATGAACAGTGGGATAAAATATACAGCCTTACCGATTTCATGCTTAAAAAGCGAATTAGGGTATTGCCTTATTTTATGCAATTTGCTGAATTGCTTACCCTTAAGTCAACCGACCCGTTAGTTAATGATGAATTCAACGATATTGTTTTTTCGCTTACGGAAATTTCGAAAAAAAATAAATCAAAAGATTATCAGCAATACCTCGAAACACTTTATAATTTATTTACAACAGGATATTTTTATACCTCACCTACCCTAAAATGGTGGGCCGGAAAACGAAACTTAAATTTTATAATAGATGATGAACCCATTGTTGAATTCAAAAATGTTGATTTAAAATGTTATGCAAAAGGCGACAGTTCGATCATTCATCAGACCACAGGAATATTCTATCCATTAAAAGGAAAATGGATTGGTCGTGGAGGTAAAGTTGATTGGCAAAGGGCTGGCCTTGATAAAAATGATGTTTATGCCGAATTGGACCATTACAGTATTTTACTTAAATCGCCTTCATACCGGGCTGATTCGATATACTTCCACCATTATTTATTTGACAAGCCTTTATTGGGCAGGTTAGATGAAAAAATACTGGCTAATGTAACCATCGAAAAGGCAGATTACCCCAAGTTTAGCTCTTATACAAAGCGGTTCGAAATTCCTAATATTGTTGATAATGTTGATTTTAGCGGTGGGTTTATCATGAAAGGGGCTAACTTTAATGGATTTGGAACATCTGAAAACCCGGCACGCCTGTATTTTAGGTACAAAGAGAGTATCAAGGTCGAAGTAATTGCAGATTTTATTTCGATTAACGAATCCAGCCTTGGGGCAACCGATGCAAAAGTAATTATTTACCTTGCAGCCGATTCTATTGTGCATCCGGGATTGAATGCCAAGTTTGTGAAATCAACCCGCCTTCTTACTTTGTTCAGAACCGAAAAAGGGTTGGAAAAAGCGGCGTTCCACGATACATACCATAATTTCGATATTTATGCCGAAAGTTTTAAATGGAATATTGACGACCCGATTATCGATATTGGGGCGATTTTTGGTTCCACTGCGCGCCAGGCTACATTAGAATCGGTTAATTATTTTAGTGAATCCCGATATGTTCAGATAATGGGTTTGAGCCGGGTGCACCCCTTGGCTTCCGTTAAGCAACTAAGCAAGAAATTGGGGACAAATATAATTTCGGTTATGGAATTTGCCCAGCAATTGCAAATGTCGAAAACCCAGGCTGAGGTTTTGCTGATCAATTTAAGTATCGATGGTTTTGTAGCTTATAACAGCAATGATAAAACCGCAACAATATTGCCTAAAACAGACCAGTATTTATTGGCTTTTCAGGGTAAAATAGACTATGATGTAATTGAAATTTCCTCAGGTGTTTCCCAAGGTAATAACGCAAGCATCGATTTAGAAAACAATGAGCTGACTTTTGAGGGGGTACGGTTTTTTACGCTGAGCGATAGCAATAATGTAATTATTTATCCTTCAGGTGGAAAAATTGTCATCAAGAAAAACAGGGATATTAAATTTGGTGGGGTTGTTTATGCAGGGAAATTTGAATTCTTTGGATCAGAGTATTATTTCGATTACGAAGAATTTACGATAAACCTTGTGAAAGTAGATTCAGCACGGGTAAAAGTACCTGCATTCGAAGCCGAACTCGATGGTTACCGCCCAATGCACTATGTAACGAATGTTATTGAAGGTATTAGGGGCACAATAAATGTTGATGATCCCGGGAATAAATCAGGGTTAAAAAGTGAGGAATTTGCCCATTACCCGATATTTGATTGCGTCAAGGAATCCTTTGTGTTTTATGATTATTCACGAATTTATAATGGAGTGTATGGGCGTGATGACTTTTATTATGAGATTCCACCTTTTAAAATAGATAGCCTTGAAAAATTCAAGACCGAAGACCTTTATTTTGAAGGCAGGTTTGTATCTGCAGGAATATTCGAGGAAATGCATGAGCCATTGGTTATTATGCCTGATTATTCGCTTGGGTTTAATAGGAAGTTGCCAGAAGGTGGGGTTGGGATTTACGACGATATTGCCGCTTTCGATAATGAAATCAGCCTTTCTGGAAATGGGTTACAAGGTCACGGGGCATTGGCGTTTTTTACATCTGAATCAACGAGTGAAGCATTTACATTTTTTCCGGATTCAACAACAGGAATAACCACTTCGTTTGTAAATATCGAACGATCTCAACCTCCAGAAGTTCCAGAAGCCCATGCCGAAGAAGTATTCATCGAATTTTATCCGTATCATAATTTGTTGCTGGCCAATACGCATGCCGAACCAATTTCCATGTATAACGGACAAGCTTCGCTGCGCAAAGGTAACCTTGCCCTTTCAACTGATGAAATGGGAGGAAAGGGGGTTATTGAGTTTTCCGGAGCCTTCCTTGAATCAAATGATTTTGCTTATTCTAAAGATGTTTTCGATGCTGATACGTCCTCATTCAGTTTATCCTCGATTACCGAAACAGGTATGGCGTTTAAAACCGAGAATGTTGCTGCACATGTCGATTTTATTACACGCATAGGTGAATTTTTATCTAATGGTGAAGAATCTTTTGTCGAGTTTCCGGCCAATCAATATATCTGCTTCATGGATAAATTTAAATGGTTCATGGATAATAACGACATTGAAATGGAAACCAATAGAGGTGAAAAAATTGCGGATTCTGATTTCGTAATCGATACGGACGTAAATAAATCAAGCTCAAATTTCTTTTCTATCCGTGAAGACCAGGATTCACTGAATTTTCTGGCACCACGGGCAATTTTCAATATCAATAATTCATTGATCAGGTGCAAAGAGGTAGGTTTTATTAAAGTTGCTGATGCCAGGATTTATCCTGATAGCGGTAAGGTAATAATCAGGAAACGTGCAATTATTGATAAACTGGAGAATGCGGGCATTGTTGCAAATGATATAACAAAGTACCATAACGTTTATAATGCTGATGTTGAAATACAATCGAGGTTTAGTTATGAAGGTTCGGGATACATCGATTATATTGATGAAACCGAACGTGAGCACCAGATCTGGTTAAAGAAAATTAATGTCGATACCATTTATCAAACAGTTGCTGAAGGAAAAATTATTACCGATGATGATTTTATGCTTAGCCCGTATTTTGAATTTCAAGGTGATGTAAACTTACAGGCTAACAGGCAGTTTTTAGTGTTTGATGGAAGTACCAGAATTGCACATGATTGTCCCGAAGTTAATAGGTATTGGTTTCCTTTTAGGGCAGAGGTTGACCCCAACGAAATTAGGATACCGATTGCACCTAAAATGACTTCCATAACAAATAATGACTTGGTAAGTGGAATTGTTGCCAGTTCGGACCCATTCGCACTTTACCCGGTATTTTTATCAGCTAAAAAAGAAAAAAGCGACCATGTTATGGCTGATGCAAACGGGTTTATAACCTATGATAAATTATTGCACGAATACCAGATTGCCAGTGAGGAAAAGCTGTTGCAAAGAAAATCTACCGGAAATTTTGTCGGGCTAAATGTAAACAGTTGCCATGTTAGGACTGATGGGAGTTTTAACCTGGGTTCAGATTTTAGGCCGCTTAAATTCGAAACATTTGGAACAATAGTTTATGATGCACAAAAAGGCAGCTATAAATTTAATTCGGCTATTACTTTAGATTTTCATTTTAACCCCGATGGATTGAAAATGCTTTTAACAGACATTAACCAAAGCCCGAATACGAAGGGAATAAACTTTAATAAATCATATTACGAACAATCCATAAAGGAATTGGTGGGACAGGAAAAATCAGATAAACTGATTACCGATTTAAACCTTACCGGGGCAATAAGAAAATTTCCGGACGAACTGGATAAAACAATTTATTTCGCTACTGTTAAATTTTATTGGGACGATGCCGCTGAAGCATATAAATCGACGGGATTGATCGGAATAGCAAATATTGAAAAAAAACAGGTTTACAAAGCAGTTAAAGGCAATATAATGATAACTAAAAAACGAAGTGGCGATAAAATCGAAATATACCTTGAACTCGACGAACGAAAATGGTATTTTTTCTCGTATTCGCGGGGTATTCTGGAGGCATACTCCTCGAATAAAGAGTTTAATGCAACCATAACTGATTCCAAAGACGATAAACGAATCGTAAAAGGCGATAAAACAACACCCGACTACGAATACCTGATTGGAAGCAGAAGGAAAAAAGATATGTTTTTAGAACGGTTCGAAGATTAGTTATTTACAACCATCCTTTTGTTATAAAATTTCGCCGCAGGGGTGTCATTAATGAATGAAAATAGCCACAATTACTCTTAATAAGCATAAATAACTGTTAATAAAGTCGTTTATTGTTATTTAAATCATGTAATTGAATGTTTACTTGAAAAGTTAATTTTATCTTTATTCCTGTAAACCTCATTAGTGTGAAAGGTAAGTGCTTATTTTTATTGATTTTATTGCTTTTAATCGGGCTCTTACCCGAGGCTATTGGCCAAAAGAAAGATGGAGATGATCAGCTTAAAAAAGCAGATAAGCTTTTTGAATCCGGACAATATTCTGAAGCATATCCATTGTACACACATTTGCTTTCTATGCAAAAAGGGAATGTTGACATTACCTTTAAATATGGGGCAACCCTGCTTTATGGATCTGATAACAAAGCAGATGCAATTCCATATCTAAAAAAAGCAGCAGCCAAATCAACGACCGATGTCAGGGTTCATTTTTTTCTGGGAAAAGCTTATCAACTCAATTATGAGTTTAATAAAGCAGTAAAGGCTTACCAGGATTTTAAGGGAAAAGCCGATGCTAAGGTATTGACTGCATTTGATGTAGATCAGGCAATTAGGCAATGTGAAAATGGCAAGGATCTGATTTCAAATATCAAGGAAGTACTTGTAATTGAGAAAAAAGATGTTGATTCAGAAGGGTTTTTTAGATATTATGAACTCGAAAACCTCGCCGGTAAAATATTGCTTGCCCCCGAAAGTTTCCAAACATCACTCGATAAAAAGAAAGGACATATTCCTATTATTTATTCAGCTCCCTTGTCGAATATGGTTTATTTTTCGAGCTATGGTAAAAGCGGCGATACCGGGAAGGATATTTATTTCGTTAGCCGAACAGGGAGTGGTTCTTGGTCCGATCCTGTTAAACTTCCGGCACCTGTTAATTCAAATTACAACGAAGATTTTCCTTTTTTCCATTCCGATGGTAAAACGCTTTATTTCTGTTCCGAGGGCCATAACAGTATGGGCGGGTATGATATTTTCAGGTCGGTATTCAACCCTTCAACAGGGTCATATACAACGCCTGAAAATCTTGATTTTGCAATAAACACACCCGACGATGACTTTTTTTACATTGCAGACTCGTTAAATCAAATCGCTTATTTTTCATCGGCCCGGGCAAGCAAACAAAACCGGTTGGATGTATATAAAGTTAAGGTTGACCTTGTTCCTTCTAACATGATTATTATCAAAGGAAATTTTATTTCAGAACTGAACCCTTTGCTTAAGGATGCAAGAATTACCATCGAAGATGAACAGACTAAACGACAAGTAGGCATAGTAAATACCGACAATAAAGGCAATTACCTCATTGATTTTAAAAACGGTGGGCAATATAATTTTTATGTCGAAGCTGGGGCAAATGGCATTGTTCATACCGGGCGGGTTGAAATACCACGATTGGATTATGTTGCAGCATTTAGGCAAGAACTGATTATGATTGATGATGATGGTGCCGAACGATTAATGATTAAAAACTATTTTGATAATCCATTAGATGAAGAAATTGAAGCTTTAACCGCGCAAGTATTAAAAAAACGCGCCATGCTTGAGGTTACCCCCGAAGATGAATTGGCTGAAAAAAGCATTTCAGCAAAATCAGCAGGTGCGGATGCATCTTTTGATAAATTATACCTGTCTGCCGAATTTATTAAAACCGGGACTAACGAAGGTGTATCCAAATGGGCCGATGAATCTGTTGTAAAACTTAAAGAGGTTAATGAACAGTATAAATCGATGGCAGGGGTTGCTTTTAGCGAATCAAAAGTTTATGACGAAAAAGCATCGCAATTAATTTTGCAGGCTGAGACTAAAATCAGGGCTTACAAATACAATAAAGATTTTGATAAAAGAATTGAACTATTAAAGGAAGCGATAGAACTCAGGGTTGAAGCCGAGCAAAATATTATGAATGCTTCTGCTGCCCTTTTATTGGCAAATAAACTATCCGGATCGGTTCAGAAAAGAGCTGTAGTAATTGCAGAATTGGAAAAATCAAGTAAAATAATCAATAATTCAATTGAAGAACAGGACTCGGAATCGTTTGAAGCAGAAATTGCAAATCTCAATGAGCTGGATAGAGATTTAAAATCACCCGATAGGGGATTGGATAAACCTGTGGCATATATCGAAAGTCTTAAAGACAATGAGGTTAGTGAGGAGAAGATGCAATTGGCACATGCCGAAAACCTTAGAAACGAAAAAAATGCCACACTTGCGCTTATCAGACGTTTAGAGACTCAAAAAAACAATGCAGAGGAAAAAGAAAAGGAATCGATTAACATTCAACTGGTAAAAGCAACTGAAAACATTGAAGTAATTGATAAAGACAACGAAATTGCCTGGCAGGAGTATCGAATCCAGGATAGGGAAACCCAGGTTGCAGTTTTGGGTTCAGCTTTTGCTAATGAATGGGAAGACCGGGAAAGCGATGGCCTTCCTGAACAGGAGAGTATAAACCGCATTTTGGCACATGTGAATAACCAACAACTAGCATTAAATCAAATCTCTGAGGCAGAAAATGCAGCATTAGTTGCACTTGGTGTTTCGGCCGAGGAAATTTTAACAACCGAACCAAGTGTACTTAAGACTACAATTGCGGCAAATACTTTAGATAAGGAACCTACAAAAGAACCCACTACACCAGAGTTAATTGATACAATAGCAAAACCTGTTATGGTTATTGAGGAGGAGTTAATTTCCGGGTACGAAGGAAAACTAAATGAAGCACAAAGCAATTCTAACGAAATAGACCGTTTGCAGGAAACTATACTTTTAAAACAAGAATTACTTGTTGCGGTAAATAATGAAATCGAATCCGATGCCTATTCTTACAATAAAACGGAACTCAATTTGTTAAAAACTGAGCTTTCGAAGGAAATAGATTTATTGATTGTTTCTTTTAAGACTGCACTTGACAACCAGCAAACAACTTTTAAAGAAGTAACTTATTATATACCTGAATACCAACAAAAATTAGATGAAATTAATAAATCAGATCTTACTGATCTTGAAAAGAACCTGTTGCAATCTGAATATTTGGAACTTGTTTTAGTTAGATTAAATAACATGCTCGACAGTATTTCCTTAATTGAGTATGACGATGAATTTATTTTCACCCTACGTGATATCAGGGAAAACGAAAATTCTTTAGGAGCTAATATTTCAACAGTGGAAGCTGAGATTTACCGCTTACAGCAGGAAATGGAGTTGCAATCTGAAATTGTAGTAGGTGTTCCAACAGATAAAGAATTGATAGATATGGCTTATCCGGCCTACGCCGATAAAAAAACGTTAATTGACAATAATGCCACATATAGCGATGAAGAAAAAGCGACACGTTTGATTCAGTTGAACGAATCGTTAATGGCCAAACTAGATGCGCAAATTGCTGATTTAATTATCGAAAAAAATACCGCCCAGGCCGAAGATATCCCAATTATTGATGCTAAAATAGTTGCTATTAATAGTATTAAGGATGAAAAGCAATTCGAAATATCCGATGCGATTGCGTTAATTGCTACCGAGCGTATTTCAGCTAATGAAGAAAGTAAAAATGCAGAGGCTCAAAGCAAAGTTGAAGAACCGGTTGTTTTAAGTACTGACGAGAAAAGCACAATGATTGCAACAATCGATCCCGGGTTTGCGACAACATATACCTTATTGATGGGCAGCAGTAAAACACAAAGTGAAAAATTGACCGAAGCCATTAATATGCACGGGGTGTTAAGTGTTTCCATCGATCAAAAAATGGCTTCGTTAAATCAAGATGAAGAGATGTTGAGCAATAATGCAGAAACTGCCAGAATTGCAGAAGAACTAAAAACTTGGGAAGCACTTTCTGATGAAGTGAGTCTTGAAATCGAAAGCCTCAACGGACAATTGGATGCTATTGCTACAAGCCAACCCCGGGAAGAATCAGAAATATTAGACGATCAAACGGGTGTCGGTTCAGATATTACAGTGGCTACCAAAGGAGTGGCAGCTAATCCGGAATCATGGAGTGCACTGTTAACTACTGCTAAAACAGATGCGGCTCTCAATCTATGGATAAATCAGGCAAGGATTTCAACAGACCCGGGATTTAAAAATGATGCGATAATAACAGAGGCTTCCGGACAATCGCAACGTATTTTGCATCTTAATCAACTCAAGGAACAACAAACAGAAATAGATGATAAACTAAAAACGGTTGATAAAAAAGAAGCTAAAAAATTGGAAAAAGAGCAGAAGCAATTGACGTCCGAAATTGAAAGTATGGAAATTGAATTACTTTCTGAGCGGACTCCTCTTTTGGTAAATGAAGCTAAGATACGATTAGCTGAAAATGAAATAGAAGTAAACAATAAATCAGTTGCGAAATCATATATTCAGAAAACAGAAGCTTATTTGTTCCAGGCAAAATCTTCAGAAGGACAAGAAAAACTCGATTTTTTAAAACAAGCTTACCAATTGGGATTAATGGCATTGCAAAAGTCTGGGTTTACCGAATTATCGGCTCAACTAGCCAGGGAGGCCGGTATGGAAGATTTTTATGCAATTGCTGATGAACCTGGTCTTTCTTATGAAGAAAAGAAACAGTTTTATAGTGATAATATTCAGAACCTTACCAGTTTAGAAATTGAGAACAGGCAAGTTATGGATAGACTTAATGAAGAAGGGGTAAGTGAAAGTGATGATGTATGGAAGGAGCATGAAATGATTTCAAGAACCTATCGGGATGCAATTGTATGGAACCGCTTAAAACTTGAAGAATTAAATGACCTGCAAACGGAAATTGAACAAAATGTAATTGCGCAGGCTTCTGATTATGAAATTGCTGTTACTGATACGGAATTTGAACCAGCAATGAAGGAAATAGGCATACAGGAAGCGCAAATTGAAAATATAAAGGAAAATCCTGAATTACAAGCGTATTATACCATGGGCTGGCAGGAGATTGCTTTGGACAAGAAGATAAGTGACTTGCAGACAGAAAAAGCAAATTTCATTATAATGGCGGAGGCTTCACAAAATAACGCGAAAGAAGCTGATGTTATGAATATTGATGAATTGTCGGGTGAGGAAGCAATCGTGTCTTATGAGAATCAGAAAAAGTATAATACTGAGGCAATTGTTTGGTACGAAAAAATAGATTCGCTAGATATGGTTATTGCTGTTTTGGAAGTGCAGAAAAGCGATTTGGTAGCAAACCGGATTGCTTATCATGAAAAAATGCAAAAGGTTAATAAAGAGGCAATAATAGCTATCGACTCAGGATTATTAGTAGAAACTACTAATCAAAAACCCGAACAGCAAACTACCGGGAAGCCCATTGAAGTAGTCGCCGAACCCGTTGCTGTTGCTGATGTGCAGGAGATTGATTCGGCTGAAGCCAATGCAGAACAACCCAATGATTCTGCAGATGAACCTATATTAATAGAATCAGAGGGAACTATTGTTGAAAGTATTGACCCGGAACCAGCCAGAATTCCAATTACAGGTTTTGTATTTGAATCGGGAACAAGTTTTTATACCGATGATGAACCTATTCCTGTTGATCCGCCATTGCCAACCGGAGTGATATTTAAAGTACAGATAGGGGCTTTCAGAAACCCGATTCCGGCTGAACATTTTACAGGGCTTACCCCACTAACAGCCGAAAAACTGGACAATGGTATTACCCGCTATACCGTGGGTATTTTTTATGATTTACCAACTGCCCAAATGGCAAGGGCTCAAGTGCTTAGTGTTGGATATAATGATGCTTTTATTGTGGCTTTCCTCAATGGCGAGCGCATATCAATTAACCGGGCGTTAGGTATGTTGGATGGGGAATTAAGATTAGTATCAACCGATGATGTATCAACAGAAAACAAAATTCAGGGGCAAAACGATAAAAAGGAACAACAAGTTACTGATGGTACAAATAATGAAAGTACGGTAGCTAATGAAACTTCATCAGGTGGTGAAAATGTTGATTCCCGCACAGGTTTGAACCAATCCACAACGACCACCTCAATTGATGTAGAAGGGGAAGGGAATACCGAGCTGAGGATAGGTTACTATAATGCTCCAAATGCCGCTCCGGCAACCGAGGTGGAAAGTATAGTTAAAATGTTTTATACGGTACAGGTTGGGGTTTATAGCAAACCAGTTAGCCTGGGAGAGATATACAACATTCAACCCTTAAATGTTGAACGTACAGGCTTGGGTTATACCCGATATACTTCGGGCCAGTTTTCCGATATTATCGAGGCCGAAACACATAAAGAGTATGTAATTGACCAGGGAATAGTTGATGCTTTTATTACCGCTTATTATCAGGGTCGAAGAATTTCGATTGCAAAAGCGCAAACCGTTATGCTCACAGAGCCAGATGCTGTTAGGACTGGTGCAATAACACAGTTTAGTTATGAGGAACCACTTTCAGAGGTAGAACCCGATACAACGGGAAGTACACCTAATTTAGTAAGTAGGGTAAGCCCTATAGACAGAGAAGAAATAATCCGGAATGCTGTCGCAAGCGACCTGCGTTATGTTATCTATCTGGGATCTTATCAGGATGACATTCCGAATGAGGTTGCGAGTGCATTACTCGAATATTCCGATGCCGGGATAAAACGGGCAATTAACCAGGGAAAAACATTATACTCAACCCGCGAAATGCGGAGTATGTATGAAGCAGAAGAATGGTTAGGCCGCTTTAGGGAAGCAGGTGTAGATGAAGCTCGGATTATATATGTTGTTTCGGGTGAGGAAATTACACTGGAGCAGACCAAGGAAATATTGGATAAATAAAAGTGATGTATTTGTTTTTAATGATGCAAATTTTAAATTAGCAACAATAATTAATAAGATCGGCCACTTAAAACTTAAAGGATGATTTTTTCGAAGGATACCGATGGAGAAGTAAGGGAAGAGGTAATTTCTATAACTAAAGATATTAAAGACCTTATTCTTTTTAATGACGATGTCCACACGTTTGATTTTGTGATTAAAGCTTTAATGCGCATCTGCAATCACAGTTCCGAACAGGCCGAACAGTCTGCTTATATTGTACATAACAACGGAAAGTGTACTGTTAAGCATGGCGAAGTTTCAAGAATAAAGCCCATGTGCAAGGCACTTACCGATCGTGGATTGACGGCAGAGGTTAAGTAAATTAAATCAGTGATTTTTATTTGGCGATCCTTTTTTATTTAGCCACTAATGCACGAATGGTTTTTGTGGTATTCAATGTAATTCAGCTATTTTAGGTTAGGTCAATTTTGTATTTTAGGTCTTTTATCTTCAATTGGTTAGGCAACAAAATTAGTCGTGTTAATTCGTGAAATTAGTGGCTATTTTTTCTTTTTTTTAAACCATGAATGCACGAATAAATTTATGCCTAATACACAATTCTCTTATAGTTTAGTTTAAGTTCTCCAAAATTTGCAATTAGGGCTAATTTATTTTCAGATACTTTCAAGTAATTTATGGCCATTGCAACAAATTCATCGGCAATTCCTGAAACAGCTTTTATTTCAAGAATAATTTTATCATAAACTACAAAGTCAGCGTAAAACTTATGCGGTAATCTTATTTCTTTGTAATTAACAATATATTCTTTCTCTCTCTCATAAGGGATTCCTGCTTTTCTAAATTCATACTCCAAAGCATCTTTATAAACAATTTCTAAAAAACCGGAACCTAAATTGTTATGTACTTCAAAACACTTTCAATTTATGATGAAACTTTCTTCTTTGTAAACTAAATCCGTCATTGTTGTTTGGTTAAAAGAGGATTAAAATCGTGTTTATTAGTGCCATTAGCGGCTAATTTTTAAAAAATTGTATAAGAGATTTTTTAGCCACTAATGCACGAATATGTTTAACCTTGATATTTAATTTTCCTTTAGTAAAGTTTAAATTCTTACTTATTTATATTTTCTAAATACATTTAAAATACTCAAAAGGCTCCTTACACGAATTACAACTGTACAATGCTTTGCAGGCCGTAGATCCAAATTGACTAATCACTTTGGTATCGCCCGAACCGCACTTGGGGCAAGCGACAGTCTTCGGTCCGGCGCTGAAAAGCATTCCTTTATCAGCTGATCCTTTTACAGGTGGTGCAATGCCATAAACCCTTAATTTTTCCAATGCTTTATCCGATAGCCAGTCGGTGGTCCATGGAGGGGACCAAACCGTCTGGATAACCGGGTTTTCAAACCCTTTATCTGTAAGCATTGATTTAATATCCGCTTCAAATATGTGCATTGCCGGACATCCGGTATAAGTTGGGGTAATGAAAATAGTTATATAACCGGCATCTAACTCAACTTTCCTGACAACGCCTAAATCAACAATCGAGATAACAGGAATTTCGGGGTCGGGGATCTGATCTAACCATTCCCAAATATGAATTTCGTTTATAGCTCTTATATCCATAGTTTTTACCATTTGGCACCCGGAATGGTGCGTTGCAAATATTGCATGTCGCTTAAAATATGACCAAGGTATTCGGTATGTTTAGCATCCAATCGTCCGGTTTGCATATACCCATCGGCAGGCCTTTTTAAAGTTGCACGGTTAAAAACCTCGTTAACAGTATTGTCCCAAAGGGATTTGATCTCATTCAAATCAACCGCTATTCCAAATTCCATCAAAGTTTCATCAACTTCGTTCATTTCGAACAAATCTCCGGTAAACATCCAAATATCATCAATCGCTTTTTGCATTTTAGCATGGCTTTCATCGGTTGCATCACCTAACCGAACCACCCATTCGCCAGAATGGCGTAGGTGATAAGTCACCTCTTTTAATGATTTTGCAGCGTGTGCTGCAATTCGTTCGTCTTTAGAGCTGAGCAAAGCTTTGTAAAAATGATACATAAATACATCCGTCAGAAACTGTCGGACCATCGTGTCGGCAAAATTTCCATTTGGCAATTCAGCCATCAGAAAATTATAGTATTCACGTTCGCTTCTGAGGTAAGCTATATCATCTTCGGTGCGGCCTAATCCTTCAACCTCGGCAGCATAGGTATAAATTGTTCTTGCCTGTCCGATATGATCCAGCGAAATATTGGTCAAAGCAATATCCTCTTCAAGAGTTGGTCCCTGGTTAATCCATTCGGCCAATCGCTGACCCAAAATAAGGCTGGTATCGCCCATGCGTAAACAATAATTATAAAGTGCGTCTTTTAATTCCATTTTCAAATTTGTTTGGCATCCTTAGGTACAACATAGTGTGAAGCCTGTCGATAGGTTTTATCTTTCGCAGGGTCGAATAACGATTCGCTGTTATCGGGATTGGAAGCCACAATATTATTTGTCATCACGACCCAAATCGAAGTCCCTTCATTTCGGCGGGTGTAGGTGTCGCGGGCATTTTGAAGGGCCATTTCTTTGTCCGTAGCATGAACGCTTCCGGCATGTTTATGCGGTTGTCCGGTTTTTTGTTGTATAAAAACTTCCCAGATATCGCCTTGAGTATCTTTAGTCATCTTAAATTATTTTAGGGGATTAAACTTTCTTCTTTTTTTCTTTTATAGGCATAGGCCAATGCTGCTTCACGAACCCACAAGCCATCTTCATGGGCTTTAACATGGCGGGCAATGCGTTGCTTATTACATGGTCCGTTTCCTTTGACCACATTCCAAAATTCATCCCAATCTATTTCGCTGTGGTCGTAACTTTGGGTTTTTTCGTTCCATTTTAAATTGGGATCGGGAATAGAAAGGCCAATAACTTCGGCCTGCTGTACGGTTTTATCTATGAATTTTTGACGTAAACGGTCGTTGGTATCGCGTTTTATCTTCCATTTCATGGCATTTCCGCTGTGTGCAGAATCGCTATCATGCGGACCGAACATCATCAATGCCGGTGCCCACATCCTGTTCAGCGCATCCTGTGCCATCTGTTTTTGCTCGGGCGTTCCCATAGCCATGGTTGCCATTATTTCGTATCCCTGCCGCTGATGAAAACTCTCTTCAATACAAATACGCACCATCGCCCTTGCGTAAGGACCGTAAGAAGTGCGTTGCAGCGAAACCTGGTTTACGATGGCTGCGCCATCAACCAACCATCCTATAGCACCCATATCGGCCCAGGTAAGAGTGGGGTAGTTGAAAATACTCGAATACTTGGCTTTCCCTGTTTGTAGTTGTTCAATCATTTCGCTCCGGCTAATGCCGAGTGTTTCAGCTGCAGAGTAAAGATACAATCCGTGACCTGCTTCGTCCTGGATCTTTGCCAACAAAACCGCTTTGGCGCGTAGGGTAGGGGCGCGGCTCACCCAATTGCCTTCGGGCTGCATTCCGATTACCTCCGAATGGGCGTGTTGCGATATTTGCCTGATCAAATGTTTTCGGTAATCCTCCGGCATCCAGTCGAGCGGTTCAATTTTTATTTCTTTATCGACCTTTTGTTGAAATTGATCTAGATTTTCTGCTTCTGTCATAGTTGTTTATTAATAGGAAGAGTTTAGTTATTTTGTAGCATAAAGATACACCCCAAAATTAAACGATCAAAATACTTAGAACCCATGAAATTTAAACTGACAAAAATCATCCTTATTTTATTTGCGCTTATCACTTTAGTCTCATGTGAAACAACTGAAAAATCAAGTATCGAAGCCAACGAAAAACCAAATATTGAAAACCTGAATAAACAAATTGATCAATGGCATCAGGCAGCTACAGATAGGGATGCAGATACTTATTTTGGTATGATGGCCCCGGAATCTATATTTATCGGAACCGACAAAACAGAGAATTGGACAAAGGCTGAATTCGAAGCTTTATACCGCCCATATTTTGCAGCGGGTAAGAGTTGGGATTTTAAAAGGATAAAAAGAAACTGGTATTTTAATAATGAATATAACATCGCATGGTTTGATGAAACGCTGGATACCTGGATGGGAGTTTGTCAGTCGTCGGGGGTTATGGAAAAACAGGATAACGGTATTTGGCTAATCAAACATTACCAGCTTTCACTTACGGTTGATAATGATAAGATGGATGCGGTTATTGAGGTGATGAAATAGTTTTCGTAAAAGGTGAATTATTTTATTTTTGCCGCTTTAAATTCAAAGGGCAAAATGGAATTATTTGAAAGTCTATATAAAGTACTTGGACAGGCGGTAGCACTGTTCACTATTATGAACTCCATGTCAGCCGGGGTGATTATGCTGAGCATGGTTCCGGATACCATTTCGCATAAAGAATTAAAACAAATTGCTTTAAAAAACACGAAAGCGGTTTTTGTTGCGATGATTATCCTGTTTTTAATCGGGGTATATGTATTTCAATTTTTTGGAATTTCGCCCATGTCGTTAAGGGTTTTTGGAGGATTGATCTTGCTTTTTATGGGGATCAATATGGTGCAAGGGCATGACAAGAAAGTAAATTCGAGCCAAAAAGAGATTGATGCTGCACAGGATAAAGAAGATATATCTGTTGTGCCCTTGGCAATACCCATTATTATTGGCCCCGGTTTAGCAACCACATTAATCACTTTTCAAGCCCAATCTACTGGATGGTTGGATTACCTGATCAGCATTGTTGCAATCATAATTGTTGTAACTACCAACTATTTCCTTTTAGCCAATATGAATTATATAAAAATGAGAATGGGGATTAACGGGCTCAAAGTCTTAAACCGAATTATGGGTTTGATCGTGGGTTCGCTGGCTGTGCAGATGATCGTTCAGGGATTGATTGAGCTTTGGGCTGTTTTATAGATAGTCATCTTTGTACAAAGACTCATAATTTTATCAACCATTTTTACCAGAGATTAATTCTAAAACTAGTATTTGTTAAAACCCTTTGTATCATTGCTATAGACAACTTCTAATTTCAATTTAGTTTAATGGTATTTTAATCAGAAAAGCAGAAAAAACACATGTTTAAACAACTATCATGGGTTATAGAAGTATAAATTTCTCTATCTTGAGACCATACTAACCAATTAAATTCAACTATTATGTTTTCAAAATCAAATTTAGTATCAACAGTAGTATGTGCAATTTGGGCATTTTTTGGAGGTTATCTTTTGTGGCCTGTTTTAGGTGAGGCCTTTTTAATGGACCATTTGGGTTCTGCAACAGGAGTAGGAAGGGAAGTGCCTGATTTTATGTTTTTAACTGTGGGTTGTGTGATTATGGCCTTTGCGATTTCTACTATTTATGAGAAATACGGAAAAGGAAACTATAGTGCCGGAGATGGTGCACAATTAGGCTTGTGGATTGGAATATTAACCGGTTTTGGTGATGGAGTGGTAAATTACTCCACTAGTAATATTCTTGATTTTACTGGTACTATAGCCAATGGTGTTCTTTATGTGGTTTTCTTTGTTGTAATGGGAGCTCTGGCAGGGATAGTTTATAATAAAACCACGAGTGCAGCGTAGATTTTAAAGCAACTTATTTAAGACATTGTCATTAGTATGTCAGCGGCGGACGTCACTAGTGGTCATTGATTGTCATTTACCGCCTCCGGCGGATGTCATTTAGCTAGGCTGTCATTCGCTTTTATTTAAATGACCACCAATGACTATAAACTATATCAAATCTTTGATCGCTTCATTTACATTAACTACATGGTCTCCGGTTCTTTCGAGTAAGTTATATAGATTAGAATATATCAAGCCGCTTTTGATATTGTAATCGCGTTTTTCGATGCTCGCAATATGCTGTTTATGCAGCTTTTTTCTCATTTTCTTTATAACATCTTGTTTTTCAAGGGATTCAGAAATATTAACCTCCGACCATTTATCATCCAGGTTTGAAATCATTATATCAATAGCTTCACCAATTTCGGTGGTCATTTCAAGCAGTCCGTTTCGTTGTTTTGGTGTAAACCAATCGCGGTCTTCCGACTTTTTTCCAAGATCTAACCCAACGCGGTACAAAATATCAGCAATCCGTTCCATATCATGAATCATGCTTAGCATACTCCTGACTATTATCGATTCTTTTTCATTTAATTCCTGGGCCGATACCTTTGATAGATAGTCTGCTATTTCAATCTCAAGGCGGTCGGTATTCTCCTCTTGACTCTTTAGTTTCTGTAATAGTTTTTCTATTTTCCCACTTTTAACCTCAGTGTACATCTGATTCACACGCTTTACCATTTTTTTGTTAATCGATGCAAAAACAACAAGTTCTTTCTTTACTTCGATTAATGAAAGACCGGGGGTTTTCACAGCAGTAAAATCGATGTATTCCAAATGATATTCTTCATCCGCATCGGTTTTCGACTTGACCTGGCGTGTTGCCAAAGCAACCAGTTTGGGTGCAAATCCTACCAGTAATAGCACATTGGTTAGGTTAAAAAGCGTATGAAAAATTGAGAGCCCATAGGTTACTGATGCTTCCCTGACCGATTGTTGACTATCTGACAAAGTGGTTAATTCTTCAACCGAATATACAGTTAAAGGGTGTCCGAAACCAAAAAAGTTTGCGATCCAATCTACCCCTTGCATAAAAAACGGGAAAATCAATAACATCCATGTTACTCCAACAATATTAAATAGCGAGTGTATCCTGGCCGATCTTTTTGCATGTACATTCCCAATCAACGAGGCTAATTCTGCAGTAATGGTTGTTCCCATATTTTCTCCCAATACCATAGCTGCTGCAATATCAAACGAAATCCACCCTTTAGCTACCAGAACAAGTGTTATGGTCATAGAAGCACTTGACGATTGCACAATGATTGTCAGTAATGTACCAACACCGATAAACAGTAAATATGAACCATATCCCCAATGGGTGAAATCCGATAAAAATGTTAATAATTCAGGGTTTCCTTTAATGTCGGGAACCGCACTTTTTAAAAACCCCAGTCCCATAAATAGCAAGGCAAACCCTATTATAAATTCTCCCCAAAACTTGGTCTTCCCTCTTTTAATAAACATCATCGGAAACCCAATGGCAATTAATGGTAAGGCCAAAGAAGCAATTTTTACTTTAAAACCAAAAGTAGAAACCAACCAGGCCGTAATAGTTGTTCCTATATTGGCTCCCATCATAATACCGGCAGACTGAGTAAGGCTCAGAAGCCCGGCATTTACAAAACTCACTGTCATTACTGTGGTTGCCGACGATGATTGGATAAGTGCTGTAATTAAAAATCCGGAAACAACCCCAATATATTGGTTTTTGGTCATTGAACTTAATACATATTTAAGTTGTGCACCTGCGGCTTTTTGTAGCCCCTCGCTCATCACTTTCATTCCGTAAATAAAAAAGCCAAGCGAGCCAATAATGGTTAAGATATCAAGTATTGAGAAATTCATAGTTATTTTGGTTTAAGCGATAGCAAAAATATAAGTAGTTTTTAAATAGAAATAATTCCAATGTTAAGTTAATGTTAAGAAATTAATTTATCTGGATTGGTTTTATTATTTCTTGTTTTTTTGCAATCGAATTATTTGAATAAGAGGACAATATAAAAAATAGTTTTATTCATTTAATTAATTTGAATAATTGTAAACATAACTATATGTAGCATTCTGATATTTATATGTTAAATTAACATTAATAATATTTAATTAATTGAAGATGAAAAAACGGATACTTTTATTTTTCTTTTTAGCTGGATTAACTTTTTCGCTCCATTCTCAAATTAAATACGATGGCGCATTCGGCAAAGGACTTAGGTTCGAGACCAAAGAGGGTTCTTTTGGATTAAAGTTTACAACACGGATTCAACCCCAGTTTAATTCCACTTTAAACCTGGAAGACAATACAGCAGTTAATCGAATGCGGATTAGGCGAGCACGGTTAAAATTCGATGGGTTCTTCATTATTAAAGACCTTAGGTATAAAATCGAATACGATGTGGTAGGAGGATATGTGCGTGATGCGGTAATAAAATATCGGTTTGCAGAATATTTTGACCTGTGGTTTGGACAAGCCAAATTACCGGGTAACCGCGAAAGGATAATTAGTTCTGCTAATTTAGAAATGGTAGACAGGTCGTTATTCACTTTGTTTTATACAATCGATCGTGATCTTGGAGTGCAATTGCACACTAAAACAGATATGGGCGGTTGGTTGTTTAAAAGTCATTGGGCAATTTCGGCAGGGAATGGCATAAGAAATAATTTCGGTTCAGCAGGCCTTGATTTTACAGGAAAACTGGAATTTTTACCGTTGGGAAAATTTACAAAGAAAGGGGATTACATTGGGGGGGATATTTACCGTGAAGAAACAGTAAAACTGGCTTTTGCATTTGGAGCTGATTACAATATGAGCGCTTATAAATCGATGGGGCAAATAGGTTTTATTCTGGAATCTGAGACCGATCTTTTATTGTTTTTCGGGGATATCCTTCTAAAATATCGGGGATATTCTTTAATGATTGAGGCGGGTACCCGGAACACACCCAACTCTAGTGCGAAAGTGTATGATTCGGAAGGTGAAGTTACCGGGGCTTATTACACAGGATTTGGTATGAATTTTCAAACAGGATATGTTTTTAAAAAAATGTGGGAGATCAGTGGAAGATACGCTTTTACGCAACCCAGCGTCGATTTTTATTCAAATATTTCTGATTATTCCGGTGGAGTTGGGAAATACATTAAAGGGCATAAATTTAAAATTTTAGCTGATTTTACTTATCGCATGCAAGATGCAAGGGATGATTTGTTTATTGGAAGACTGCAACTTGAAATGCAGTTTTAAAAACCAGTCCTTTATTTAAGCCACCTTACTTGTTGATTGTTTTTTCCTTGGGATTGAGAATAAAAAGATCAGCCCAATTATAAAAAACAAGCCTAAAGCGATAATTGAATCCCGGGTACTGCCTGTTTGAGCATAAATAAGTCCATATACCAAGGTTCCAACAACAACCCCGATTTTATCTGTAATATCATAAAAGCCAAAATAGGAGGAATGGTCAGTAGTCTTGGGCAACATTTTCGAATAGGTCGAGCGCGAAAGCGATTGTACACCGCCCATAACCAAACCAACCATACCGGCAAGAAAATAAAACTGTGTGGCTGCAAAAGTATTATATGCCTGAAGGATAACGATTAACCAAAATGCAACAGCAACCATTAGCGCTTTTAAGTTGCCAATTTTACCGGATAAAAATGAGAAAAAGTAGGCCCCGAAAATGGCGATTACCTGAATAATCAATATTGAAATAATGAGGCCTTCATCCGGCATATCCGAAATCTCTTTTTTGGCAAACGTAATAGCCATATACATTACGGTTTGCACCCCCATGTTAAAAGAAAAATAGGCCCACAGAAACCGTTTTAAACGAATGCTGTCTTTCAACTCCATCCAAACTTTTTTTAACTCCAGGTATCCTTTATAAATATAACGTCCTTTGGGTTTTCGCTTGTAAGGGTTGTCGGGAAGCACCTTGAAAGGAATTAACGAAAAACCCAACCACCAGATGCCTACTGTTAAAAACGATATACGAGTTGATAAGCCTTTATAATGTGAAATAGCCTCATCAAAAGCCAGGTCATAACTAATGGTTCCCACTTGCATAAACTCTTCAGCTTTGCTTACGACATCAAAAAACCATTCGGGATTCATAATCATCAAAAGATTAAAAATCAGCAGGAAAACCGAGCCCAAATAGCCTAATGCATAGCCTTTAGCACTTACTTTATCCTGCATTTCATGTGGGGCAATTTCAGGTAAAAACGCATTATAAAATACGATACTTCCAGAGTAACCAATAGTGGCAAGAACAAGGAATATCATGCCTATTTCGAGATGTTTCACATCGAAAAAATAAAGCAACGAAACCGAGATGGAGCCCAATAAAACGAAAAACTTCATAAACGACTTCTTTTTACCGGAATAATCTGCAATGCCAGATAACAAGGGGGTAATTAGGGCAATTAGTAAAAAAGCAACGGTAAAGCTCCACGAGTAAAGGGAAGTATTGCGAACTTCGAATCCGAAAAAAGTAACGTAATCGCTGATAATCTGACCCGCACTATTTTTAGTAACGGTTACATTTTCGTAAAAAATCGGAAAAATTGAGGATGTTATTGTGAGCACAAATACCGAATTGGCCCAATCGTACATGGCCCATCCATTAATGATCTTTGAATTGGGAACTACCTTCTTCATGGCGAAAAGATAATTTAATAGCCGGAATTGACAAAATAAAATATTTTAGTAATATTGAAGGGAGAAATTAAAATCGTATGGAAATTTCAAAACCAAAATTATGTACAGGGATTTACTTTTAATACTATTATTAACACTTTCGTTTTTAAATCTAAAGGCTCAAATAATATTTAACGAAAACGCTGTTGATTTAGGTATAAACAAAGGCTATGGTTCTGGTTTTTTTGGTGGTGGTATTAGTTTTTATGATTTTAATAACGATGGTTGGGATGATATTACAATGGCTACAAGTTGGGGTGATTCTATTTATTTTTATCAAAATAACCAGGGTGTTTTTCAACAAATTAAACCTTCGTTGGTTACTAATACCAGCGAGGTAAACCAGATTTTATGGGTTGATTACGATAATGATGGGGACAATGACCTTTTTGTGACATCTCATAATGATTTGGATAAGTTGTATAGAAATGATGGCAACCTTAACATGAATGATGTTACAGCAGCAGCTGGATTGTCCGAAATTATTGAGCAATCGGAGGGAGCTGCTTGGGGGGATTATAATAACGATGGATTGCCCGATCTTTATATCTCGATTTATAATGATGTAACTGTTTCACATGCAAATGCGCTTTATCATAATAATGGAAATGGAACTTTTACGAATATTGCAGAAACTGCAAATGTTGCCGATATTGGAAAATATCCTTTTCAGCCATTGTTTACCGACTTTAACAGTGATGGAAACCAAGATATATACATAGCAATGGACCGACAGGATTCTAATACGGTTTTAGAAAATATGGGTGATGGTTTTTTTATGGATATTACCCAATATTGCGGAGGAGGGCTTTCGATGTGGGCCATGTGCATTACCCCCGGTGATTTCGACAATGATGGTGACGACGATTATTATTTTTCGAACCTTCCGAACCACGGTAGTAAATTGGTTGCCAATCTGGGAAATTCCTTCTTTGAAGAAATAGCTGAATTTGCAAATGTAGATTGGCAGGGTTTGGGATGGGGTTCTGTTTTTTTGGATGCTGATCTTGACGGTGACCTTGATCTTTTTCAATCGGGTGGGCACACCGGGCAAAACGAAACCAAATCGAGTGTTTTTTACGAAAATAGCGGCGATGGCACTTTTTTTGAATCAGCTTACGAAAGTTTTGAATTTGATACGGTTCAAAGCTTTTCTAATGCTACAGGAGATATTAATAACGATGGTTTTCCTGATATTGTGGTGAGTAATGGGGCAGGGTTCAATGTTTCGTTATGGAAAAATACAAGCCCAACAACGAATAATTACCTCAAAGTAAAGCCAGTTGGGGTTTTAAGCAATAGAAACGGAATTGGAAGCCGTATTTATACCTTTATAGATGGCGTTTCGCAGTATCGATATATTTATTATGGAACCGGATACCTGGCCCAGAACAAAGGTTATGCCTTATTTGGACTGGGACAGGCCGAATTGGTGGATAGCGTTGTGATTGATTGGTTGAGTGGTAAACATGATGTGCTTTATAATGTTGAAGTCAATAGAATGATAACGGTTGTTGAAGGCGATGGGATAGTTGGAATTCCAAATAAACTAAAAACCCAAATCAGGATATTCCCCAACCCTGCAAGCAATCATTTATCCATTTTTAATAATGGAAAAACTATTCGCCTGATCAATATAGATATTTTGTATTTAAATGGGATTATTATAAAATCATTTGATGCCCATGATTTACCGAAAACTTTAAAATTAAATATTTCTGAGATACCCTCTGGAGTATATCTATTAAGATGTGTTACCAACCAAGGTGTTTTTACTGAAAAATTGAGTATTGTCCGCTGATTTTATTGGCTGAGCAATTCAATAGCAAAACAAGCCATGCTTTCGGCTCCGTACATTACGGCTGTTTCATCAGCATCAAATTGCGGGTGATGCACAGGGTAGGTAATTCCTTTTTCTTCGTTTCTGACCCCTAGCCGGTAAAAGCAAGCCGGAATTTCATTTGCGAAAAACGAAAAATCTTCTGCCGATAACCGCGTACTTATTTTGTGCACGTTTTCATCACCATACCATTTTTTCGCTTTGTTGCCTACGATTTTGGTAATTTGTTTATCATTTCTTAATGCAGGATATCCTTTCCTGATGTCAACGATAATTTCGGCATTGTAAGCCAGTGCCAATCCAGCAGCAATATCTATTATTTTTTGATGTGCTTGTTTGCGCCAGGTTTCATCAAATGTCCTGAATGTGCCTGCAATAGTAACTTTTTGAGGAATTACATTGGTAGCACCCTGACCGTCTATTTTTCCAAAAGTCAAAACAGTTGGAATAGTTGGTGGAGCGAGTCTGCTTGTAATCTGCTGTAATTCAACCAATAAGTGTGCAGCAACACTAACTGTATCTATATGTAAATGAGGGTTAGCAGCATGGCCACCATCACCCAAAACATCAATATGAACCTCATCGGCTGAGGCCATATACAGCCCTTTTTTAAATCCAAAGTTTCCGACATCCATATTAGGTTCAACATGCAAAGCTATAATCGACTTTGGTAATGGGTTTCCTAAAGCTCCTGCTTTTATCATTTGTTGTGCCCCACCCGGAACCGATTCTTCGCCGGGTTGAAATATGCATCGAACAGTTCCGCTCCACTGGTCACGTGTGTGATGTAGAATGTACACAGCACCCAATAGCGAAGTAGTGTGTACATCATGTCCACAGGCATGCATCACCCCCTGGTTTTTCGATTTATAATCAACTTCGTTGGCTTCGGTAATTGGTAAAGCATCCATATCGGCCCGAATGGCAACAATATCTTTTTTATCTTCTTTTCCATGTACGATTGCAACAATTCCGGTATCTACCAATCCATCAAAAAAATCGATGCCCCATTGCTTAAGTTTTAATTTTATAAAAGCAGATGTTTTAAACTCCTTAAACGAGAGTTCAGGGTAAGTATGCAATTGTTCCCTTACTTCTTTTAAATTGGGAAATATTTCTTTGCTTAATTGGCGGATACTGGAATCGAGGTTCATTTAGAAAATATTAGTTTAAAAGCTGCGGCCAGCATTAATACACCAAATATCTTTCTTACAAGATAGGGCGATAGCGTAAGTGTGATTTTTGACCCAATATAACCTCCAATAATAAAAACGATGGCAAGAATCATGGCATACTTCCAGTTTACCTCACCTGATTTAGAATAATTTAATACTGCAAGTATTCCAATCGGAGGCAACATCATCGCCAGGCTCGTACCCTGGGATTCAAACTGGGACATGCCCAGGAAAAAAATAAGCGCTGGGACAATTAATAGCCCACCGCCAATTCCTACAAAACCGCTTAATATTCCGGCGGTTAACCCTATTGCAATTAATATTAAGATAGTATCTGTTTGCATCGGTTTTAAAAATCCAAACTTAACGAAAAATAGAATACTGCGGGCAATACAATTCCATCATCTACCCCCCAAGCCCAATCGGCCCGCATAAAGTAACCCAATAAGCGCGATCTTACCCCAAACCCATAGCCATATATAACCGGTTCGCGGTTGCTATCGATAGTTACAGTAATCGGATTCCGGTCAATAACCTGGCTATTAAATTTATTTTCATCTGAATAGGGATGTGGTCCATTCCATGCGCTACCGATGTCAGTAAATCCAACCAGTTGAAAGTTTTTAATGAAATCGGATTTAATTGGTGAGTTGATAAAATACTTAAAAATGGGCCATCTAAGCTCAGCGTTGGCCACTGCCATAGTCCCACCATTTCGCGAATTAATAAAAAAACCACGCAATGGGGTTGCAGTTGTTTGGTAAACATAATTTTGGGAAAAATCGATGGGTGTAGATACATCTAATTTCCTTCCGAAAAGCCAATTGTCAACACCCCCTAAATAATGGATCAAATTACGTTTGCCGATGGATGTATTATAAGCGAAACGCATGGCAAGGATAATGTCCCTGTGAACTTTCAGATAATGCCTAAAATCCATACCAATCACAGTAATACCAGAACCTTCAGAAATGGGGCTTATCGTATTTCCACCAACCCTGACATTGGGTTCAAAATAGTATTCTGCCCAGATTTTAAACCGCCATCCATTGTACAGGTTTATCCCTTTGCTTATGGTATTATCAAAAACATAAGCCAATTTACCACCTAATGTATTTACATAAATATCTGGCACATTTAAACTGAACTGATCTATCGATTGTGTAGTGGAATTATCTAAGCGGTAAAATAACCTAAACTCAAATCTATCAATCTCGCTTAATGGATATCTAATTTCGTAAGCGAGTTGATGTGTTTTTATTTTAATTATATCAAATCCGTTTGTCCCTTCCTGAACTTGCCTTTCAAATATTATTTTTTTATCCAACCTCCTTTTCAGGTTTTCATAATAAAGCATATAATTATTATTTCTAAAATTGAATCCCAACCTTAAACCTCCTACCAACCGGTAATCTTCGAAAAGGTCGCTCATTCCGTATTTTAAGTAAAAACTAAATCCTGCATAGGTATTTTGTGGCCCTATAAAAGGTTGATAAAATTGGCTGTTAAATGTGTTATTAAGCTGGGTAATTACAAAGTCGGTTGCAAAATTGACATGGTAATTTCTTTGTGAAGGCATTTTTGACCGGTTCATATCTACTTTGGTCACTGCAGTTGAATCAACCTGGCTTAGCTCGATTTCAGGTTGGGCATCAATAAATTCGTCGATACGATAAATTTCTTTTGTATAGGTAACGCCATTTTTACTTAAAATATCAACTCCTGAAGTGCCTTTTTCGGCTTTTTGTTTCTTTTTTTCTATTTCAGTATCCGTAATTTTACCCGAAGTATAAGTAGCTGGCACTTCGCGGTTGTTATTGATAACGGCCATTGGCAATTGATTGGCATCAAAGGGTTCATCATCGCTTTTATAACCTGTATAAAAAGTATATTTATCACATTCAAAAGTCAAAAACGAGTATTCTTTTGTATAAGGTTCGTAGTCGTAATAAAGAATATCGCGGCTTAGGTTTGACAAGGCATACGTATGTGAAAAATAACGGTAATGCACTGTTGTGTCAATTTGTGCTATCGTGCTGTCATAAACGGCCCAATACCTATTTGTGATGCCATTGTTATTACCCAAAAAAGTATATTCTCCCCTGTCGTATTCGAAAGGCGAAGATTCGTTTACCAATGGGGTATGTGTAATCCGTTCCAAATAACGGCTTCTCCGCATCAGGTCGTAAACAAAAATATCTTTATTGGGGTTTAAAATATTTATTGGTGCCTTGCTTGTTAATGTATCGCTTATCCTGTTCGAAGCAAAAACTATTTCTCGTGCCCCACTGGCAAACCTTGGGTTTAAGTCATCATTAATATCATTGGTTATTTGCTCAATTCTGCTTCCTATCAGGTAATAAACATAAATATCACTTTGCCCGTCCTTAACACCAGAAAAAACAATTTTTTGCCCATCGGGCGAATAACTAAAATCCAATACTTTTTGCACCATAAAAACCGGAAGTTTAGTGATTTTCTTTTTTCGGAGATCATACATCATCAGCCAAACTTTATCTTTTTTTTCAACGATAAAACTTAGTTGGTCGCCGGTAGGATGCCATGCCAGGGCTGGATAACTAAGGTCCGGGACACGTTCTAGTTTATGCTCGGCCTTATATATTTTTTTTCTTTTTCCGGTACCCCTGTTATAGATAAAAACCCGGTATTGTCCCATTTCGTTGCTCACATAAGCCGCGTTTTCGCCGTCCGACGAGAGTTTAAAATGTTGATATATCCGTTTCTTTTTTGTTTTTACAGGCACCTTTTCAGCCAGGGGTTTCAATCGCAAATCGGTGTCACGTTTAAAAATATCTTTATAGTAATTTTCGTATTGATTCAATACATCTTTGAACGGCAATCCCAATACATACAAAAAACCGGTTTCTACATTCCTGCTTACCCGTGCCATGTACAAAATATTGGGAATAATATTCTCACCATAAACCTCTGCAATAAATTTCCAAAGGGAATGCCCTGCATAAGTTGCTTCTTTGCCGGTAAGCCTATTGAATTTTGAGTATTTATCCATTAAAATGGCATCTTTAACCCGGTCGAAAACTTCCTGGTCGTCAGGATTGGTAACATAGGATATAATGCCGTTTAAATACCAATCGGGAACCGTAAGCAAGGTCGAATTCTTAATTACTTCCTTCCAACTGCTCCCATACATCATTTGATTTATAATTATTTGGGCAATACCCGATCTTATTTGTTGTTCGAATTTTATATGGTCACCCCCGAAATACATAAAAACCTTTGCCCCAACAATCCTTGAAGTCCCCCCGATATTTGTTGACTCGTCTGATGTAATTCCAATGTTGCTTTGTTTAAAATCGGCATGGGTATTGTAAATGATAAATTGAATCTTATCATTCATAAAATAATCAAAGATGGTCTCAATTTCATCGATGTTTTTTTGGATGATTTGAGAAAGGTATATGGCGTTATTTCTTCCTCCTTCATAAAAATAAATTTCGTAACGTTCAAACCGATAATGAGACCAGAGAAACTCTTTATACTGCACCCTGTTTTTACCAAAAGGCATATCATGCCCTTGGTAAAACTGGCCATTTAACACCGGATTAAAAGCGATAAAAAGCCCTAAAAAGATAATTGTCTTTTTAAAAATGCGCATAAAAAATAGGTCCTTTTAAGTGAACTTGTCTAATATTTAAAATGTATTCTAAAAGAAACATCTTGATGTCATTGGATTTCCGTTAATTTATGTGCCATAGAAAAGCCCATAAATTCAAACCGAACATCATCCTTTTTACCAAAATATCCTACTCGAAAATTGTTTCAACATTTTACAACTTCAGTAATCAAACTTAATTAAATAAAATTTATTGGTTTAAATTTCGGAAAAAAATGGTAGAATCTATAAACAATAATATTTAATGTATGCAAAATGACAATAAAATATACTCTAAAGTATTCGTATTCAGCCCTTTTCAGGAAAACACGTATGTTCTTTACGATAGCCATAAAAAAGCTATTGTATTAGATCCCGGAATGCAAAATAGGGATGAAGAGAACATATTTTCAGATTTTTTATCAAAAAATGGTTTAACGCTCGAAAAAGTGTTGCTCACCCATGCACATATCGATCATATTTTCGGGCTAAATTATGTGGTAGATAAATACAATGTACCTGTTGTAATGCATCGGGATAGTGTGGCTGTTTTAAACGGTGTACCCGAATATGCAAAAGTTTATGGCTTTGATATTAATATTGGCGAATACAAGATCGAAGAGGTTGATGAAGGTGATCAAATAGAATTTGGCCTGGAGGTGTTGCATATTCCCGGGCATGTTCCTGGTCATCTGGTTTTTTATCATCCCCAACAAGCCGAAGCCTGGGTTGGCGATGTTTTGTTTTATATGAGTATTGGCCGCACAGACCTGCCCGGCGGAAACCACGGCTTATTAATTTCAGGAATTAAGGAGAAGTTATTCAAACTACCGGAAAATGTTAGGGTTTATTCGGGGCACGGACCAATTACCAGTATTGGGTTTGAGCAAGAGAATAATCCATTTTTAGCTTAAATGGAAGCTGTTTTGTGTCTGTCCGTAAAATCGGTGCTTGGTTCAGAATGTTCGCTATTGAGGCTTTCGAAGTTTTAAAA